>Ga0315284_10000217_pt1 | contig 79360 bp, 68 predicted proteins | sample YL17G09_16_MG_FD_203696 | JGI IMG/M metagenome (GOLD analysis project Ga0315284, IMG submission 203696) | Sediment microbial communities from Yellowstone Lake, YNP, Wyoming, USA - YL17G09_16 | ecosystem: Environmental > Aquatic > Freshwater > Lake > Sediment | place: USA: Wyoming | collected... | reverse complement strand
ATGCTGATGAGCGGGCCGCCGGGAAGCGGAAAAACGATGCTGGCCCAAGCGCTCCCCAGCATTTTGCCACCGATGAGCCTAAAGGAAGTGCTGGAATTAACGCGAATTTATAGCGTGGTGGGATTATTGGGCGAGAACGCGATCCAAACCCATCGGCCATTCCGTAATCCGCATCATACGGCATCATATGTAGCGCTGGTTGGCGGCGGGAATTGGCCCCAGCCGGGAGAGATTTCATTGGCTCATCGCGGAGTGCTGTTCTTGGACGAATTGCCGGAATTCCCGAGGTATGTATTGGAAGTATTGCGCCAGCCACTGGAAGACGGTTTTGTGAATGTTGCCCGCTCAGCCGGTAAAGTGACTTTCCCGGCTCGGTTTATGCTGGTAGCGGCAAAAAACCCGTGCCCGTGCGGATATTTTGGCGATCCCCAGAAGCCTTGCGCTTGCTCGGCTGGACAGATAGCCGGCTACAATAAAAAAATCTCCGGCCCACTGCTAGACCGAATCGATATTCATATTGATGTCCCGCGAGTAGAATACGACAAGCTCCGCACTGCGACTTTAGCGGAAGACTCCGCCACTGTGCGGGAACGAGTCGCCAAGGCGCGGGGAATCCAAAACCAGAGATTTGCCGGCACTAAAACTACCACTAATAGTGAGATGTCCGTCGAGGAAGTCAAACAATACTGTGCGTTAAATCCCGATAGCGAAACTTTACTGGAGCGGGCGGTCCAGACCTACCATCTCTCTCCTCGAAGCTATATGCGAATTTTGAAACTCTCCCGCACCATTGCGGACCTAGATAATTCCCCCGCCATCGCTCCCCAGCATCTCGCCGAAGCCATCCGCTATAAAATTATCGAATAGAACTTCCGGCGCGGATGATCCAGTTGCTCAAGGCAGTGTGCCCCACCAGCCACCAGCAAACCAGAAGCAGGGCTACCATTGAAACAAGCACGACCATAAGGAATACCAAATCACGCCGAATGGCATGATAGTGTTCGGGCGTACCAATGGCCATAGTCGCGGCAGTAGCTGTTGTACCAGAAACCGTCACACTATTATCGGAGGCAATCACCGCATTTTGCGGGACCCCGCCAATGGCGGTGGCGGTTTGAGTTTGATGTAATGCGGCGACTCGTTGTAATTCGCGCAACCGCTTGTGGAGATTTTTGCTCATCCCGATTAGAAATTATAGCGTTAAAATCACACTTTTACTTCAGCAACTTGTGCCCGCAGGATGGTATTTCTAACGGGACACGTAATATCTTCGGCTCAAAATCCCCGCGACGACCTACTTTGGCAGGACCTTGCGGTCCAACTATCATCGGCGCTGAGGAGCTTAACTTCTCTGTTCGGGATGGGAAGAGGTGTGACCCCCTCGCTATCATCACGGAGATTTTATGCCCAAGACTTTAGGGTAAGTTAATTGACAATATTTTAGATCCTTCGTTCTGCTGGACAGCAGAATCAGGATGACACTCACGTGTCATTTCTTCTGGAAGAAGTCGCGCACTTTTCTGGCATCTTCGTAGATAGCCAGCAATATCACCAGCATTTCGGCGCTAGCTAGCCAGATAATAGTGAGAACGCTGGCGGCAAGAAGCACGGCAAAGCCGGTAGCGACCGGAGAATTAAGCCAGATCGGCAGATGCAGAGGAGCGGCCCATGTATTGTTCAAAAATGACGCGGCAGCTAGCACGACACCGCCAACAAACGTCAGCCAGCCGGCGGCGATGAACACATATATCATGGCGCGAAGCATTCTAAACTTCATGGCATTCGACAATGATTTACTAATCTTGCTCATTCATCATAAGCAAAAATACCCTATTTTTAAAGGTATTTCCTCGGTTCCTCGGAAAAACAATGTTATTATCCCGAGCTTGCCGAGGGGCAATGGCTTCCTTAGATCACCGATCTAAGAAGAAAAGGCACTGGACTACAAAAGCGAAAAAGCGGTTGGCCTATTAGTACAACTCGGCTGAATCCCTTACGGGACTTACACCTGTTGCCTATCAACCAAGTGGTCTTCTTGGGGCCTATTGCCCTTACGGGCATGGAAATCTTTTTGGGGTATGCTTCGCGCTTAGATGCTTTCAGCGCTTATCACGTCCGTACATAGCTACTCGACAGTGCCCTTGGTAGGACAGCCGATACACCAGCGGTATGTTCGCTTCGGTCCTCTCGTACTAGAAGCGACTCCCCGCAAATTTCCTACATCCACAGCAGATAGAGACCGACAATTTGTTACTTTGCTAACCACATCTAATACTGATGTTGCTCTGTGGCGATCCTGCCTTTCGGCAGAACTCTGCATATCGCTATGCAGTTCGGACTGTATCTTGCTCTGTCATCTGACAGAGGCTTGGCGTACAGTCTCTGAGGATTCCAAGTCGGTAATAATTTTGTCTAAATCGAGTTTGCGATACTTCCCTCCCCCATTCATACTGAAGGCCTTGGCAATAATTCGCTTCAGGCCACTCTTTTCGAGATGGTGGTTGGTTTGCATCGCAGTGATAATTTCAGCAAACTTTTTGAAATCAGCTTGCTTGGATGACAAAAGGGGATAGTGTTGGAAAAACGGAATCACTTTCGTCAGTAAATCTTCGCGATTCCTGACCACTAGCACCTGACTTCTATCAGTCGGGCTGGTTCGGTGGTTATCCCTGATGTGGCCACAATCCAGCAGCTGCTGAATCTCGCGCAACACCGAAGCTCTTTCTTGATTCTGGCTGACATGAAACTCGGGAATCACTTGATACCCAAGTCTTACATTAGAGCTTTTTTGGATAGCCACATGAAAGCTACCTTCTCCATCAACATATCCCGCAACATACCAACTTAGTCTTTCCTGCTGGTTGTCTGCACTCATACATTTTCACTTTGCCAATTTCGTCTTCATCATAAGATGTAGAGACCAAATCAGCAATAGTAGCATGAGATACTCAGAGTTTCCAGCAAATAGCCAAGTTTATAGACAGCACCTGTCTACTGTCTCACGACGTTCTGAACCCAGCTCGCGTGCCACTTTAATCGGCGAACAGCCGAACCCTTGGAACCTGCTCCAGCTCCAGGATGTGACGGGCCGACATCGAGGTGCCAAACCGCGCCGTCGATATGGACTCTTGGGCGCGATCAGCCTGTTATCCCCGGGGTAACTTTTATTCGTTGAGCTTCGGCGCACCCATGTGCAACCGTCGGATCACTATATCCTGCTTTCGCATCTGCTTGACTTGTAGGTCTCGCAGTTAAGCTCCCATATGCTATTGCGCTATCATCCCGATTTCCATCCGGGATTAGGGAACCTTTGAACGCCTCCGTTACATTTTAGGAGGCAACCGCCCCAGTTAAACTACCCACCAAACGCTGTTCTCCTGCCAGATAATGACTAGGAGTTAGAATTAAAGACATGTCAGGGTGGTATTTCACCGTTGACTCGCCGACGGCTTGCGCCGCCGGGTCATAGTCTCCCACCTATCCTACACAGACAAATCCCTAACCCAACGTCAGGCTATAGTAAAGCTCCACGGGGTCTTTTTGTCTTGCTGCGGAAATCCGGCATCTTCACCGGCAATGTAGTTTCGCCGAGTCCCTCGTTGAGACAGTCTTCAGACCGTTATGCTATTCGTGCGGGTCGGAACTTCGTATTTGTTAGCTCTATTTTTCAATAGAGATCAGACTATACCTTCATCTTGTCACAAACTGTAGGAGTTGTGTTTTGCTGTATTTGCGCTTACCGCTCGGATTCATACTAAGGGCCAAATCGATGATCTGACCGAGATAGACTGGGTCGCGATGACGGTTTTGCATAATCATCTCGCAAATGGCTTTGAAGTTCTCAAAGTCTTTGCTTTTGGCCGTTCGCAGAGGAAATCTTACAAAATGCGGAATGATGATCTTAGTGAGATCGTTGATTGAACGCACTTCGTACTTATAGGTGTTGTCTCCAGCGGAATATCTGATGTTTCCGCATCCGAAGTAATCACGAATTTCTTCTAGTACCGAGAGACTTGCCCTGTTTTGCGCAATGGCAAAACTAGGCCGAATTTCGATACCGACTCGTAACTTACTTCTGGAATTGAAGGAAACGGAGAAACTACCTTCCCCATCTGCAAATCCAGTAATGTAAGCGGCATACTCCATGGTTTGTTTTTTCTGACAAGAGCTGACGTATTGTTCTGCTGTACAGCAGAACCTCACCTTTCGGCTCAGTCGTTACGGGTCACCTTAATTATAGGTGTTCCCTCGGTATTAGCATATTCCCATAGCTAGGAAGTTAGCCTTCACCGATATTAGTCAGTTTGCTGTGCCGTGTTGCCACGACATTCGGGCAAGTTTCCTACCTACCCGACAAGGAATTTCGCTACCTTAGGACCGTTCATTTATGTTACCTCTTTTCAGAGGGTTGATTATTTCTAACCAACACTCATAGTCGCCTATGAGATCGGACTATATCATTCCATCAGTTATGACGGATTCGGCATATAGTCTCTGAGGATTCTTTCTTTTGAATATTTCCTTTTGCCACCCCGATTCATCTGTTCGCGCCATGATAGCACAGCCAGATAATCGGTATCACTAATCGCGGATTGCGATAGAATTTTTACTGCTTCTCTGAAACAAACGAAATCTTGTTGCTTTGCGCCCACCAACGGGAAGCGGCTGAAAAACGGAATGACTCTGGTACTTAGATTAACCAAGTGGTTAACCTCATAGTACCAGCCGTCATTACCGGCTTTTCGTAAACTTCCACACCCAAGTGTGTGTTGAAAAAGACGCAATGGCTCAAGATCGTGTTGAGAAACATTAAAGGCAGCAGACAGCTTCCATCCTCGCTTGTAATCCTTGCGCGGACGACAAACGATCATAAAGCTGGCTTCGCCAAGGGCAAATCCAGAAAGGAAATTGCCGATGGAGATTGGGATAGATTCGACTGAAAGTCTTTCCTGCTGATTGCCTGCACCCGACGCTTTGTCAGCTACCGCCATACTTATATTGTATGACGATGCGCTAGCGCGGGATACTACATCTTTTGCAGAACAGGTATTCCAGCATATAGCCGAATTTTACAACTACCATGGTCGATAGTTACGGCCGCCGTTCACCAGGGCTTAGATTCAAAGCTTTCCCCCCACTTTCTACTCACCAGCTTACGCTGTGAAGTGCAGAGCACTTGTGAGCAAAAAGTGGGGGGTAACCTATCCTCTTGACCTACTGGCACTGGGCAAGCATCAGTCCCTATACATCCTCTTTCGAGTTAGCAGAGACCTAAGTTTTTGTTAAACAGTCGCCTGAAGTCTTTAGCTGCGGCCCCCCACTTTCTGCGCACCAGTGATCACTGTGAAGCGCGAAGCGCTTGTGCACAAAAAGTGGGGGGCAATCCTTATTCCGAAGTTACGGATGATTTTTTGCCGAGTTCCTTAACGAGGGTTCTCTCGTACGCCTTAGGCTACTCGCCCTACCCACCTGTGTCGGTTTCGGTACGGATGCGTCAAATTCTCGCTAGAGGTTTTTCTAGCCAGACAAGATCAGCCAAATCGTCTCATCCCGAAGGACTCAACTTTCCCACAGCTCGGGTTTCGTCCGACGAATCGGACAGACCTCCCGGATTTTCCTAAGAGATCACCCTAACTGTTTAGACTCGGAAACCTGTCCGAGCTTGGCCTACCCGTCCGTGTCACCCCATTGCTAGACGTGCGAGTCAGCGAAGCCAGCATCCATCCCCCACTTTCTGTGCATCAGTTATTACTGAACAGCGCAACGCGCTATGCACAAAAAGTGGGGGACGATCATCCGGTTCACCAATTCGCTTGTCTTGTTCGAATTTGTCGCAGTACAGGAATATTAACCTGTTGTCCATCGCCTACGCCTTTCGGCCTCGGCTTAGGCCCGACTAACCCTGAGACGAAAACCGTTGCCCAGGAAACCTCAGGTAAATCGGCGTCGAAGTTTTTCACTCCGATCTCGCTACTCGTGCCAACATTCTCACTTCTACGCGCTCCACCCAACCTCACAGTTGAACTTCACTGCAGCGTAGAACGCTCCCCTACCGCTCTCCCGACAAGTCGGAAGAACTCGCATCTTCGGTATCCAACTTAGCCCCGTTACATTTTCGGCGCAGACACACATCGACCAGTGAGCTGTTACGCTATCTTTAAAGGGTGGCTGCTTCTAAGCCAACCTCCTGGTTGTTTATGTGTCTCCACTTCCTTTCACACTTAGTTGGAATTAGGGACCTTAGATGGCGATCTGGGCTGTTTCCCTCTTGATTTACGACGCTTAGCCGCCGTTTTCTGACTCCCACGCTTAGCCGAACAGTATTCGGAGTTTAATTGGACGTGGTACCTTGCGGCCCAAATCCATTCAGTAGCTCTACCACTGTCGGGAACGCTGTGGGGCTATACCTAAATATATTTCGGGGAGAACCAGCTATCTCCGGGTTCGATTGGCATTTCACCCCTAACCACAGTTCATCCCCCCACTTTTCAACGTAGGTGGGTGCGGCCCTCCACTGCTTTTTACGGCAGCTTCGGCCTGACCATGGTTAGCTCACCCGGTTTCGGGTCTAATCCCTGCCACTTCAATCGCGCTATTCGCACTTGCTTTCGCTCCGGCTCCGTTCTCTAAAGAACTTAGCCTTGCGGCAGAGATTAACTCGTTGGCTCATTCTACAAAAGGCACGCCGTCATACCGCCAGCACTCTGGGCTGGCGGAGTTAAAAGTTATAAGTTATAAGTTATAAGTCAGGGTTGTTCTGCTTTTGCAGCGGAGCTTCCCTCACTTGTCACTTATCACTTGTCACTTATCACTCCAGCACAAAGTGCTGGCGACATTCCGACTCTTAAACGAACACTCGGTTTCAGGTACTATTTCACTCCCCTCACAGGGGGACTTTTCACCTTTCCCTCACGGTACTAGTTCACTATCGGTGAGAAATGATATTTAGCCTTACCGGATGGTCCCGGCAGTTTCCGACAGAATTTCACGGGTTCCGTCGTACTTAAGAAAGAAAACTCAGAGTGATTTGCTTTTCGTTTACGGGACTGTCACCCTCTATGGTTACCCTTTCCAGGGACCTTCAACTAAGCAAACCATTTTTGACTCCTGATCTGGTCTATCGCCCAGCAAAGTAATCTTCTTACAACCCCCTTCTGCACAACGCCGATAGGCTATAAGTGCAGAAAGGTTTAGGCTCTTCCCTTTTCGCTCGCCGCTACTGGGGGAATAAACATTTGTTCTATTTTCCTCGCGTTACTTAGATGTTTCAGTTCGCGCGGTTTCCTTTCCATTGCCTATGAATTCAGCAATGAATGATGTCGTTTTGCGACACCGGGTTTCCCCATTCGGACATTCCCGGATCAGCGGGTGTTTGGCCCCTCCCCGAGACTTTTCGCAGCCTACTACGTCCTTCTTCGGTCATTTCTCCCTAGGCATCCACCGAATGCTCTTGTGTAGCTTGATCGCTTTTGTTTTAAAGGCTAGTGCCTTGCAACTTAAATCGGCGATTTAAGAAAGCCATTTTTTAATTGATGCCTCAAGTTTTCAATGTGCCAAATCTTCAAATGCGCTACTGGAGAATACTTATAGGTACCCCATCCTGCGTCCTGCTGTACAGCAGGACTTCGGAGGATTGACCTTTGCCTTGCAAAAGGTCAAAAAAATAGCAGGGGTTCACCCTGCCGCTCCCGAACCTTCTTCAGGCTCGCGTCATGCAGGCGTGAAAGTTAATAAATTCAAATCAGCCAAGTCTGAGGAACCGGAGATGTTTACATATTGGTAGGTGTAGTTCAAGCGCGAATTAGGTAAGGAATATGGGCTGCGTTCAGCTAGTTGGTATCTTACTATATCGCAGCCGATGGTGCAAGAGAGATTGTGCCAGCTGGAGGCAGAAAAGTCAAGATTGGGTTCCACTATAGGTGTAAACCGCCCCCTCGGACTAGACGCTAGACGCTAGATACTAGATGCTAATCGTGTATGGAAGAGCTGAAAAAGTCCCTCGAGCGGGTCAAACATAAGCGGAATCCCCATCTGCATTCCGACCTGCACCTGCTGGTGGATGAGGTGAGGCAGAAGTTCGGGGAGACGGCCCTAAAGAGCAAGGGCTCATTCAGCTTTTATTTAGGATTTTTCAAGCGGTTGGGGGTACAGAAAGTCCGCCGGATTCTGGCGGAGGTGGAGCAGTCCGATGCCAATGATCCCAAAAAACTCTTCTGGTGGAAGGTCAAGCAAGAGCAATAAAAGGACTTGAAGTTTCTAGCAGAGTATTCTACCGTACAATAGATTTATGAAACGGAAGATATTATTAGGGGAGGTTCCGCAGGAGCTGGCCGAGCTGAAGGAAATCAGCACACCGGTGGCAGAAGTAGACAAAGAAACCAAGCAATTGGTTGCCGATATGTTTGATTCGATGCACGGCAACAATGGCATCGGATTGTCCGCTCCCCAGCTTGGAGTACTGCAAAGAATTATTGTTGGGGAATATCCGGAAGCCAAGCCGGCGGTCCTCCGTCTAGTACTTATCAATCCAAAAATTACTTGGACATCAAAAAAGGAGGTGGCGGAGGAGGAGGGTTGTTTATCGTTCCCGAATTTGTACGGAATGGTGAAACGGCCGGAGAAAATTAAATACCGCGGGCTGGATGAAAACGGGAAACAAATTGAAGGTAAGGCCAAGGGGCTTTTGGCAAGGATTATCCAACACGAATATGACCATCTGGATGGCGTACTATTTATAGACAAAGCGGAGGGCAATTTATACACGTACGAAAGAGCTGATGCTAAGACCCTGTAGTTTGTCATCCTGGACTTGTTTCAGGATCTAGATGCTGAACTAAATTCAGCATGACAAAAGAAGAGAATGGAAACCGACAAGAAATATCGAGTGATTTTTATGGGGACGCCGGAATTCGCGCTGCCAAGTTTGCAGGCGCTTTTGACTAATCAGCAGTTCGAGGTGGTCGGAGTAGTGACTCAGCCGGATAGGCCAGTCGGGCGCAAACGGGAAATCACTCCTAGCCCGGTGAAAAAAATGGCTCTGGAACATAATTTGCAAGTACTCCAGCCAGAGAAAGTAAAAACCAATACTGATTTCTGGCAGGCATTGAGGGCATTAAAGCCGGATGTAATTGTAGTGGCTGCCTATGGAAAAATTTTGCCGCAGGAAATTTTGGATATCCCCCCGCACGGCATCCTCAATGTCCACGCATCATTCCTGCCGAAATATCGCGGGGCATCGCCAATCGCCGCAGCGATCCTGAATGGCGACAAAGAAACGGGGGTAACGATTATGAAAATGGAGCTGGAGATGGACACTGGCCCGATTATTGCCAAGAGCGAACCGGTTGTTATTTCCCCCACTGATACCACTGCAACCCTCACTCCTAAACTAGCTGAAGTCGGCGCCAAGGTTTTAATTGAAAGCTTATCGAAATATTTGAACGGTGAAATCACGCCAGCGCCGCAAGATGAGACGCAAGCCACTTATGTCAAAATCCTCAAAAAGGAAGATGGGCTGATTGACTGGAAACAGGACGAAGAACAAATTGCCCGACAAGTGCGGGCTTATCTCCCATGGCCGGGTGCATATACTCATTTGAACAGCCAGCAAATGAAAATCCTGTCAGCGGAAGCGGAGCCAAGCGCGGACAATGCTAAAGGACAAATCGCTAAAATCGATGGAGACCTTTACATCGGCAAACTCCGGATAGATAAACTTCAGCTCGCCGGCAAAAACCCGATGGACGGCAAGGCATTTCTGGCTGGGTATCCCCAAAGTATTGGCCACAACTTAGTGACCTAGTGAACTAGATGATTAGTGACCTAGCATGAAGAATGAGGCTCACTTTTTGTCATCCTCGGGCTTGACCCGAGGATCTATGGATTCTCTGATTAAGTCAGAGAATGACACAGGAGGAGGTAAGGCAATTGACAATAGCTTTGATATAATGAAGACGGTCTTATTTTGCACACTACAAGTCATATTAAGTAAGAGAGGGAGGGCTCAATGGCATATCTCTACCTCTTGATCGGTATTGTGGACCTGATTTTGGTCTTCATTAACCGAGACTGGGGCTTCACGTTGGCCGTTATCCTCGGTATCATCTACGTGATTTTCGGCCTGTACGAGATCTTTATGCCCCGCAAGTAGGATTCATCAAGTTCTTATCTTAGGATCCTAATCAAAAACCCGTTCGCTGATATAGCAGAACGGGGTTTTGATGATATGACAACTGAAGCTGAAGGAGATATGATAAAGCCGTTGGCGATGGGCTTGGAGTTGCGCCCAAGTTCTGAACTAACATGTACCCACTCCGATATTGGACGACTAGTCACGCCTCAACAAGACTGAAGACTGGTCGTCCTCTTCCCGTTATGCAGAATAATAAACCACCACCCTCCTGACCGTACAATTAGCTAAGCGGCCGCTTAGCTAATTGTCGCTAGCAAAACGGGGGGCGACAGGGTTTGGAGATTACTTCGGTAGGGCGTGACCTAATACATCATTGATGCGGGCAAAAAAGCTACCAACTACCGGTAATACTCCCAGTCTTTCCAGAATCACGCCCGTTAGCCCTAGCACCAGTGCCAGCCCAATGGTTGCGCCCAGCGCGGTGAATAAGCCGCTGACAAAAGAGCGAGCAATGAGATTGCTCCAGCTGTTATAGTACTTCTCGAGCGCTCTGGCAAAATCCCCGAGCACCCGATTGGTCGATTTTATTGCCATAGCTAGATTGTATCAGAAAGACATTAAGATGGGATCACGGCTGCGACCACATTCTCATTGATGTCTTTTAAGGAATAATTCACGTTTCCCAGCCAATGAGCAAAGGGACGAACATATTTCCAACTAGCGACTATTGCACTTGGTTTGGGGGAACCATTTTCCGGATCGTATTTGTAAAGCAAATCAGAAGTATAGACAATGGATTCTTCCCATGAAGCAAAATCGCGGGTACGGCCATACTTGGAACTGCCGGCGCGATAGTCCTTGATCCCCCATGCGTTGTAAGCTCCGCCGAGATTTTTGCCATAGCCGGACTCGGCACAGGATACTGCTAAGACCATTGGCCAATTATCATATTTAACTAAAGTAGCCGCTGGCATAGGGCTGCCTTTGCTGTCGAGGAAAGATTGGAGCTCCACGGTTAATGGATCAGGCTGGGGCGGGAGCGCAGAAATGGAAGCCGAAATAACTGAAATAAGGGCAATGATTGCCCCCATAAAATTGTTCATTTCACCTCCTAGGGCCTGGTTTAGACCCCCCACAGGCGCCCCCCTACCCTAGCATAAAGGGCGAAGTCGGTCAACGATCGATTGGCTGCTCCCATGGCTAGTAATTGGTTCTTGGGGGGCAGTAAAATGAGGAACTAATTGAGAGTGGCGCAAGCGGCCAAGACCAAGTGAGCTTAAGCAAGCTTGGTATACTCATAACAATGAGTACTAAGTCGGCGCGACTGGAAAATTTTGGGCGGGGTATTCGTATTGGGCGCAGCCCTGATGGGTGCCATCGTGATGTTATGGTCAGCATGGGGTGGTAGCCAGGGGAAAGCTTGTAAGTCGTCGTATATTAGCCCCGTGCTTTGCCGCTCCCAGGCAGCTGTTGCTCAAACCGAACCAGCGGCTCTTATTCGGGACCTGCAAACCTATGTCGCCGCCCAAACTGCCCGGGGAGCTGTCCAGGAGGTGGCGATCTATTATCGCGAGTTGAACAACGGGCCGGTATTTGGCGTCAATCAGGACACGCCATTTATCCCCGCCAGCCTGATGAAAGTCCCACTGATGCTCACCTACCTGCGGCATGCCGAAAATAGCCCCGCATTATTGAAGGCAACCATTCATAGTCCCGCGAGTTTCGAGGGGACGCAGGATGCATATCCCCCACGGGAAGTGGTGGCTCCCAATACCGGTTACACGGTCGAGGACTTAATTAAAAGAGCAATTATTTTTTCTGATAATCGGGCTGCCATTTTGCTGGAGAATTATGCTACGGCTAATTTAACCGATGCCCGTCCGCCAATTTTAGAAACTTTGGCCGAATTGGGTCTTACGCCCGTGCGGCCATTTCATGACCAGAGCGACTACTACATTAGCGTCAAACAGTACGCCAGTATGTTGAGATTGTTATACAATGCGGCCTATCTCTCAGTGGGCGACTCCAGTTATGCATTAGGACTATTGGCCAGCGCTGAATTTAAAGATGGCCTCGTGGCAGGCGTGCCAGCCGGCGTGAAGGTAGCCCATAAATTTGGCGAGTACTCGGCCAATGGATATGTGCAACTGCATGATGTGGGCATTGTCTACCGCGGCTCGCGCACCTATATCTTGGGCGTGATGACGCGAGGCAAGGACTGGGATACTAACGCAAAAATTATCCAGGAGATCTCCCGGCGGGTGTGGAATGGGGTAAAGTAGCTAAGAGTTAGGCATAAAAAAGGCCGCGTTTGCTGGTGGAGCTGGGGGGACCCTCCTGCGTTCAATCTCATCACAAGTAGATCATTAGTCTCTTGCGATATAGATTTCACTACGGGCGGGCAGGTCGAACTGCCAGATTGGTGGACGATACCGGATTCGAACCGGTGACCTCTACAATGCGCCCCGATGGAAAATTGCTGGTGGACTCGGCGAGAATCGAACTCGCGTCTCCGCAATGCGAATGCGATGTAATGCCACTATACGACGAGCCCTTGATCGCAATTTCCAACGGGGTAAAAATGCTGCGCTCTACTGGCTGCCTGTCCGCCAAAGTGATATCTATATTCAAAAAGGCTAATGACCTACTTTGAATAAGACTGAACGCCGGCGGAAGCTAATCGCCCTTACAGGTCCTCAAATTCAAACTGCTTTGAGCCGATTTTGATTATATCACCCCGCTTGGCGCCGCGCTTTTTTAACGCATCCCAGACGCCCATCCGTTTCAAGACCTTCCAGAATCTGCCAACTGCCTGTTCATTAGTAAAGTCGGTCTTGGTCGCCAACCGTTCCTGCACGGGGCCTTTGACAATAAAGTGATGGGCACGAAGAGCGGCAATTTCAAAGCGCATTCGTGGCAAATCGGCAAGAGTAAATATCTTCACGGGGCCGTGGTCGCGTTGCAACCGAGCGGCTTTGGGTAGGCGGCGTAAAATTGCCTGCAATAGGTCTGCAATGTTATGGTGGGCGGCAGCGGAGATATAAACCACCTCTTTCGCCGGGAACTTTAGCTTTCTTAAGTTTCGGAGCGTATCTAACGAAATGACATCAAGCTTGTTAAACAAGACGATTTGCGGGCGCCGAGCAAGCTCCGGGCTATAAGCGCGCAGTTCCTTGTTGATAATTTGACAATCCTTCTTAGGGTTGGGCCGGGTGGCATCGAGGATGTGAACCAGAAGCTTGGTCCTTTCAATATGCTGGAGGAACTTGATGCCTAATCCTCTGCCTTTGGAGGCCCCTTCAATGAGCCCTGGAATATCGGCTACTATGAAAGTCCTATCCTTATATCGGGCGATGCCTAGATTAGGGACAAGAGTAGTAAATTCATAATCAGCGATCTTGGGGCGGGCATTGCTAATGACCGAAAGCAGAGTGGACTTGCCGACATTGGGCAGACCGATCAGCCCGACATCGGCGACAATCTTCAGGCGCAGGATAACTTCGCGCTCTTCGCCAGGAGTGCCAAGCTCGGCAAAGCGGGGAGTTTGGAAACTGGCTCTGGCAAAATGGGCATTGCCATATCCCCCCTCGCCGCCCTTGGCCAATATAAAACGCTCGCCGTCGTGGTTAAGATCGGCAATTAAAAATTCCGCCGTTTTATCTTTAATCTCTTGTACTTCAAAGACTTGGGTCCCCACTGGCACCTGCAGAACGAGATCCTCGCCGGACTTGCCTGTGGACTTCTGGCCGCGGCCGGGCTTGCCCCTATCTGCCTGATAGCTCTTGCGGCGGACGAGATCGGCTAGGGTATTTAGATTGTGATCAGCTATTAGTACCACATTGCCGCCATCCCCACCATCGCCGCCATCAGGCCCGCCTCGGGCCACGAATTTCTCACGGCGAAAAGAGATGGCGCCATTGCCGCCATCACCGGCTTTTACTTCGAACCCCACTGCATCAGCGAAATTTCTCATAAGGGTATCTTTATCATAAATCAAAAACTCTCGGATGAACCGAGAGCCGTCGGTGAGCAGTATAGCAAGAAGCAGGTTAATTTGCCAAGTGGTCGGACTCGTTTTCAACTGTTTGCTTAGGAGCAAACAGCTTGAGATAGCTTAAGCCGGACATGCCGAAAGCGGACATTGCTACACCGATCCAACTAAACATTTCCGGACCATTGCTGGGCAGGTTGGCTGTATTAATTATGATCGTGGCGCTGGCAGTTTTGACTACAGCGCCCTGGGTAGCCGTAACGGTGATTACCGCCGTACCGGCCGTAGCTCCGGCTGTATAAATCACAGTTGCACCCGTGGTGGTGCTTAGCGTGCCACTACCAGTGATGCCCCAGCTATAAGCGACACCAGAGGCAATCGCATTACCGCTGGCGTCCTTGGCAGTGGCGGTGAAAGACTTGGTGCCATTGACCAGTACGGTGGCACTGGTGGGAGCAATATCAACATGATCTAATACAGCAGCAGGGGTCCCTTGGGCGATAGTAAGGGTGGCATTAGTGACACTACCCAGCAAATCCACTCCACCGACATTACCGGCCACATTGCTATCGGTAGTAGAGCCGGGAGTGAAAACGAAATCCAAACTCACAGTCTGGCCAACTGCAACCTTAGGTGTGAAGGTCAATTTGGCTAATACGCCAACGCCAGAAGCATAACTGCCCGCGTCAGCGGTGCGGCCGATCTCAATGGTGCCGCTAGTGTTGGCAGTGGCGGGAGGAGTAGCGGTAAAGAGACCATTATTGCCGTAGAAAGTCGTAGGATTGCCCTCGGTGACTTTCTCGGCAGAAACGAAGGTCAACTTGGCAGTATCAAATTTGACCACCGCGTCTGCGCCAGCCGATTGGGCACCCGTACCAATATCAACTTTGACATTTACTGTGAAATTGGGGTTGGCCACAACCGAACCGGAAGAAGGGTCGAACAGCATACGGGCAGGCTGGGTACCAGCTACCTGGGCAAAAGCAAGGACTGGTAGCACCGCTACCAGATAGATTGCCAAGACGCTGATTTTGACGAAATTTTTCATATTTGTTTTGGCCAACTTTATTTTTATTATACTATACTTTTGCCTTTCTGTCAAGGGGTCGTCTTCCCGTACTGCTCGAATAAAAGCTGGATATCCAAAGAGTTGATCTTACCGTCACCGTTCAAGTCTGCCCCACCCTCGGAAGTACCCACCTCGAAAGCTCCCAGAGCTACCGAGAGTGTGTCCTGACCTGTTTCTACTAGAAAGGGGACGATCTTAGTTTGGGTGGTGGAGCTGGTGATCACCGCGGTGTAGGCGCCAGGCCAAAGCTTTAGGAGGGGCACAGTATATTCACCATTCCGGCTGGTAAGGTCGACGTCGCCCTCGTTGTAAATGGGATTGAGTGAAATATCGCTGGCCAGCAACTGAATGCGCGCGGTCGTAGGAATATTGGGTCCGCCGCTGTAAGTAAGCGTTAGGGCGGCGCCAGTGGGCACAGGGGTATTTATCGACTGGCCATAAGTGATGATCCAGCCATAGACGGCAGGGCGGTCAATAGGGTCAAAACCGGTGAAATCAACAGTGAGCTGCAGATACTGCTTCAATTCGCGATTGAGCTGAATGGTGGCCGACTGAATTTTCTCGTTTTCCGGTAGAGCCGCAAAGGTCGGTGCTAATTGGTGTGTTTCGCTCTTATCTAAGTTTGCCGCCGCGTCATCGGTTCTATAAGCAAAAGTAGCTTGGGCAGTTGCGGGAAGATAGACGTAAATTTTGATGGTATTAACTGCCACTCCCGTCTGCCGCAAATTGGTTGCCGCTGACGCGTATTGATGATTGACGAAAGTATCTTGGGTCGGCTCAAGCGAGGTTACCACTGGCATAATCAAACCGCTCTCGAGACTGTCCGGTACGATGTAGTCCGGCACGCCGGTAAAATTGGAGAAGGCGCCTGTGCCGTTAAAAACTGCCTGGGAATCCGGCACGAGCCAGTCAGCCGAACCCTTACTATTTTCCAAATTGGTTAAACCGGCCAAGACAAAAGTGCTTTCAGTACCAGCATGAGAACCAAAGATGCGGGCAAGCATCGCAAACCCGCCGGCATAGAGTGAAAAGCCGATGGCAACCATTAATGCAATGACTATTAGCGCAATCCCCCGCCAAGTAATGTGACGCGGATTGGAGGGCAGATTATTCAGGAGTTGTTCCATGAAAATTGTTGGTTTTTATTTTCTAGATTCCCGCCTGCGCGGGAATGACAGGAGGAGGGATTATCTGGCTTCGTCGGGCAATTGGTCGCCCCACGCGCCATAATGATCGAGGCCGAAAATGAAAGCGACATCCAGCACGTTGACCTTGCCGTCGTTGTTCAAGTCGCCAAGCAGGCCGGCGATGGTCTTGCCGTAATCGTTCATCCAAGGAGGCAAGTCGAGAGTATTGATGCGGTTATTAGCGTCCAAATTACCCGCCTTCAAAGTTGGGAAAGTCAGGGTATAAGACGCTGCGGCATCAATGACCAGATTGGCTTGAGTGGACTTGCTCCATAAGTGACGGGTGCTGCGAGCATAGGCGGTATAAGTGCCATTGGGAATGCCATTGGTGCCAGTACGAGCGGCGGTGACATTAACATGGTTTTGTGCGTCAGTAGCGATATCGGTTTTTTCATAAGTCTTGGTAAGCCCGTTATACAACCGCAGGGTGAAGCGCGGGTGCGGCAGGGTTAGGTCAACGGGCTTGCCACCCTCGGCAGGGATGGTAAGCGAAAGAGTAATGGCCTGATCGCTGGTAACGATGCTTAACTGGGCAGTGGCAATTTGGTCAGGCTGGTCGGTGGCGCTGCCAGTGACGGTGAAGGTCTTTGCGTCGGTAGGTGTTGCCAAAGACGTGGTGGCAATAGTAAGAATTGAGCTGGTATCTGCGCCACTTAGGCTGCCATCGCTATAGCTGGCGGTAACACCGCTACCGAAAACGGTAGCTATGTTATCGCTTAAAGTTACTGTTCCTGCAAAACCGCTGGAACGGGTAAGGGTAACAGTGTAAGTCGTACTTTGCCCTCTGACCACAGTTTGGGAGGTGGGAGTGATAGCAAGACCGAATAAGCCCGCGCCTGCAGGGACATTGATGCGGCCCCAGTCAGCGGGGGCAAGGGTGGCGTTTTCATTGCCAGTATCGTGACCGCTGATAGTGAAGCGATAAAGGCCAGAAAGGGTAGTATCATCGTTAACAGTAAATTGAACCGTGGCCGGCACTTCGGTGGCACCAGAGGGAATGGTGAGAGTCTGCGGCATGTTGGAGGCGATTATTTTGCCGCTAACATCTTCGCCGCTTCCCACTTTGGTGATGGGACCGACTGCAAGTACCACCTGGCCGGTGAAGCCATTCATCGGTACTACTTTGATATCGAAACTGCCAGTGGTGCCGCGAGTGATGGTTTTGGTCACGGTGCCATCCGCGCCCGGAGCATCCACAAAATTGATAACACCAATATCGGCAGTGCTGGCCTGTTCGTATTGAAGAGTTACACTTTGCACCCACGGCCCACCGGCAGTGATGTCCATCGTGGCCATATAGATGCGAAAGCGAACAGAGCGGATTTGATTGAACTTGGCAGGATTGCCCTGCAGCCAACCCAAGAGATAGCCGTCAGGGGAGCTCAGTTCCCCCTCACGGTCTGTCGTCACCATTAGATAGCCATCGGTATCAAAAGAGTCGGGATAGTCAGTTGCGGTCCAAACCGGCTGATCACTAGCATTTAAGAAGCTGATTGCGAAATCAATATTGAAACCGGAACCGACAAGAACCGGGCTGAAATCAGCCTTCAAATAATCTAGCGCCGTCGGGGCAACGTTGTAAGGAGCAACTGAAAAAGTTGAGGAATAATAGGTGGCAGTAATCGGAACGGGCATGCTAGCCGGGGGGGTAACGGTAAAATCTACTTTATTGGAATAAAGGGGGCCACCATTTACACCGAGTTTTAATGCAACATTGATTGTGTGTAGGCCGGCCACTGCATCGCCAGGCACGCGAGCAACGATTTGAGTATCGGACCAGCTCACTACTTCGGCTTCCTCTATACCATTGTCGGTAGAAAACCATATGACATCTGTATCGGGGTCATGGGTATCTCCAAAGTTGGTTCCGGTAAGAGTAAATTGACTGTCAATTAAGCCGCTACTGGGATTAATGCTGGTGATATGGGGTAAAGTAGCAGGGACGATTTGAAACTTGTTACCGATAACTCGGTAATCCTGCTGGGTTGGGGGCAGAGAGGGGTCGTAATAATCGGTATGGAGAGCGACTTCAAACCAGTAAGTACGGTTAGCTGGATAGCCTAAACGAAAGTTAGTAGAGCCGACTACGTAGTCATTAATTCCCATGCCAATATCAGTAATATCTCCTATCGTTATGTCAAAAGCCCTGACCTCCATCATTTGGTCTCCATTAGTAATGTACAGTGCTCCGCGGCCGATTTTATCGTAGATACTCGTACCTCCCTTCCAGTGCAGCTCACCGCCAATAACCCAATGAACAGATTGGGTTTCACCAGTGTGCCAGACGGCGCCAGTCGCTGGAATATCAATCCTGCTCAGGCGTGGAAGGCCCGGGATAGTAAAGGCACTTACTTTTCCGCTGATGCCTTGGTAGAAGGTGGCCGCCAGCGCTATGGCGACAATGCCCAGAGCAATGGTGAACTGCAGTACCCAAGGGTGGCGATCAAGCAAAGCATTAAGTTTTTGTTTTGATTTTTGCATTGCTGATAATTAAGGACTGCAGCTGCCATCCCCCGGGTTGCTTAACATTAACTTCCCGCCGGTTATGGTGAAGCAATTATCGCTAGGAACACCATGCCAACCCGTATCCATAAAATGGTCGCTATTTAAAATAACTGACTGGCCGGCTTTCGTGCCAAACAGATGAAATAGTTCGCCAATACGCTGGCCGAAAAAGACCAGCAACATCACGGCAACAAAAGCGGCCGCAGTTAAGCCAGCGCGCAAATATTTATTGCGCATCGGGTTTTGGGCTGGCGATGCGGGCGGAGTGGCAACTGGAGCGGGTGTCGGCAAACTCACAGATTGCCCTTCAAGAGGATCAGGCAGCAATTCTGGTTGGTTAAAATCTTTGTTATCCATTAGGGTTGGATAGATTTAGTTTGAGATTCCTCCAGAGCGATCACTTGTTTTTGGGTCAGCCGCTCCAACTGGTCAGCCACCTTGGCATAAACCAGCCAACCGGTCAAGATAGCACCTAACACCAAAACCAAAGCCAGCTGGCTGTATAAGGGGGTAGGCCGGCCGGATTGGGCACGAAGCTGCTTGGAGAGTTGTTCGAACATCATTTGTTTTGGTATTTATTTATTAGATTATTATATCTGATTTTTGAGGTTTTGTCAACCCCGCACCAGACAAACCGGAAACTGCTAAGCCGTAGTTTCGGCAGTATGTCGGTACAGGGCATAGGAGTAATTGACGGCATCAGATGGCTTATGATAAGGTTTGCTGGTAATGAAGAAGGATGCTCACCCAACCTATTACCCGAAAGCTAAGATCACCTGCTCCTGCGGGAACGTGATCGAGGTCGGGTCTACTATGGAGAATATGCAGGTGGACAGCTGTTCCAGTTGCCACCCTGTTTATACCGGCAAGCAAAAGTCGATGGAAAAGGGCGGACGAGTAGAGCGCTTCCGGGAGAAGATAGCCAAAGCGGCGGCGGCAAAAAAGAAGGGCAAAAGTAAAAAAGCAAGCTAGCTATTAAGCCGCTCCTATCCTGGGATTCGTCCAAGGAGGGCTTTTTTGTGTCAGAATAAAAAGAGTATGGCAATCGACACCACGGCATTCCAGCAGGAATATGAACAGCTGCAAAAACAGCTGCTGGATTTATCCGCCCTCTCTCCCGCTGAACAAGGCCGGCTATTTAAACGGCAGGGCGAGTTAAAAGAGATCTTGGAAATGGCGGAGCGCTCGCAAAAAGTTGAGGCAGAGATTGCTGAACATCAGGGGGCTCTCAAAGGGACCGACCCAGAATTATCGCAACTAGCAGCTGAGGAATTACCCAAATTGGAGGCAGCCTATCAACAATTGCAGGCCAAACTGAAGGAATTAACCATTTCACGGGACCCGGCGGACGACCGCGACGCAATTGTGGAGATCCGGGCCGGGGCCGGAGGTGATGAGGCGGCAATCTTCGCCGGTAACTTGTTTCGGATGTACAGCCATTTTGCCGAAAAGATGGGCTGGAAAACAGAAATAATGAACAGCAGCACAAGCGGCGAGGGCGAGGGCTTTAAGGAAATTATTTTCCAGATCAGCGGGCCAGGGGTATTTGGCATGCTCAGATGGGAAAGCGGGGTACATCGGGTGCAACGGGTGCCGACCACGGAAGCCAAGGGGCGGGTACACACTTCGACTGCCACCGCAGCAGTACTGCCGGTAGCAGAGGAGGTGGAATTGGAAATTAAACCGGAGGATTTGCGAATTGATGTGTTCCGCTCTTCCGGCCATGGCGGACAAAGCGTGAACACAACCGACTCGGCGGTGCGGATCACTCACCTACCCAGCGGCTTAGTGGTTACCTGCCAAGATGAGAAATCACAGGCTAAAAATAAAGCGAAGGCGCTGGCGGTACTGAGGGCTAGACTGCTGGATTTGGAACAAACGAGGCAACATCGGGAACGCGGAGATGTTCGCCGGCAGCAAATCGGCACGGGCGACCGGAGTGAAAAAATCCGCACCTATAACTTTCCGCAGGATCGGATTACTGATCACCGCATCGGGGAAAGCTGGCACAATATCGCGAGCGTTTTGGACGGCAACTTAATGCCGATCGTAAAAGCCCTGCAGGCGGCTGCCCAAAAGCAATGAGAATAAAAGCGGCTTTGAGGGCGGGCGCAAGGCAGTTGCGCGGCTTAGCTAATCCGAGGCTGGAAGCGGAGGTATTGCTGATGCACGCAATGAAGTGCGACCGGATGCAGCTGTATGCCGCTTTAGAAGATGAGGTGAGCCGAAGCATCTTAGCCAGATTCAATACCCTGCTCAAGCGACGGGGACGGCGAATTCCAGCAGCCTATTTGACCCAGCACAAAGAATTTTTCGGGCTAGATTTCGCCGTCAGCCCGCAGGTGCTTATCCCCCGCCCGGAAACTGAATGCCTGGTGGAGCGGGCTGTTAAATTAATCAAAGCGAAAAAATGGCGGCGGGTTTATGACATCGGCACGGGATGCGGCAACATCGCTATCGCTATTGTCAAAACCCTGCCCTACGTCAGAGTGGCGGCAAGCGATGTGAGCGAGCCAGCCTTGCGGGTAGCCCGGCGTAATACCCAACGGCATCGAGTGGCGGCTCGCATCAAGCTGGTCAAAAGCAACCTGGCAACACATATCCGCCAAGCCGATCTGATCATTGCCAATCTGCCGTATGTACCGGAATCTGAACCTGTATCGCTAGAGGCGTTGCACGAGCCGCGGCCGGCAATTTTCGATCCGGCCCCTGACGGACTGGGGTCATATCGCCAACTTTTTTCGGACAAGCTGTTCGGCCGTTTTCGGGGAGTGGTGCTGATCGAGCTGCAGCCCAGACAGTACGCACCGATGAGAACTTGGCTGCGGCAGAAATATTCTGGAATTAAAACCGCCCCGATCACAAACATTGATCGGCAAACTTGGGGGCTGGAAGCGGATTTTAGCGCATGCGGCGGCGAATCAGTTTAGCTACCTCGGCCACCACATTATCCAACTTGCCATCATAGTTGATGACCCGATAATCAAACCGCGGCGCCTGTTTAATTTCCCATTGAGCGGTTTTAAGACGGCTGCGAATATCTTTTTCGGCGGTGCCGCGGGCCTCCAGCCGCCGGCGCAAAATGGACAGACTGCTGGGAAGAATAAAGATCGAAACGGCTTTAGGGAAATGCGTTTTGAAGAAGTCAACGCCGTGAACATCGACATCCATAATAGGGAATTTATTGGCGGCGAAAATGGCCTCGAGATCGCGCTTCTGGGTGCCGTAAAAATGACCGTTAAATTCCACCCATTCCAGCAACTTATCTTTAGTAATTAAAGAGCGAAAAATACTGGGGCTGACAAAGTGATATTCGCGAGGCTTGTCGCCCGAGCGGCGGGGACGGGAAGTGGTGGTTAGCATCCTTTTGAGCGAAAGATGCAGTTTAAGCAGCCCGTTGATGATGGCGTCTTTACCAACGGCCGAGGGGCCGGCCACAATAAAAATACGTTTACCCAATTTCACTTAAAAATGCTTTTAAGTCGGGAGGCAAGGGGGCGGTGAAGGTGCGGGAATGCCCGGATTGATCAATGAAGTTAAGAGAGTGGGCGTGGAGAAATTGGCGGGCCAATAAATCTTTTTTACCGTAGACCTTGTCCCCCGCCACGGGATGGCCGAGACTCCCAAAATGCACGCGGAGCTGGTGGGTGCGGCCTGTTTTGGGCCAAGCTTTTAAATAAGTGAAGTTACGGTAGTAATGTTCGACCTGATACTCGGTCTCGGCAGGCCGACCAGTAGAGGCTGGTTCAAAGCGAGTGCGTTTAACTAAGTGGCGTGCAAGAGGAATGCGGATGATGCCCCGATTGGGCATAAGCCGCCCGTGCACCAAGACAAGATATTCTTTTTTAATCACGTGGCGTTTGAACAGATTTTTATAATATTGAAATGCTGCCGGGGTTTTGGCTACCAGCAACAGACCGGAAGTGTATTGGTCTAAACGATGCAGCAGCCCATAGCGCTCGCGGGCAAGCGGCGAGCGGGGCAGATGTTGCTTGAGCCAGTCCACGAGAGTCGGTTCGCTTTGACCGTGGCCAGAGTGCACCGGCAAACCAGCCGGTTTGTTCAAAACCAGCAGAGAAGCGTCTTCAAAAATGATCTTAGGTTCCATAGCGGCGAACTAATTGCCAGATAGCCAACACGATACCGATGGTAATAGCGATATCGGCAAGATTAATGGTACTGATGCCCCAGAGATGCCAATAATCGGCCGCCCCGCCATCTAAGACGAGCCGGTCGGTCAGATTGCTGGTTCCCCCGCCGACGATAAGCCCCAACGCAATGGCCCAGAGGGCGCCCCAGCGGATATGAACCCAATAGAGCCAGATCATCAAAATGAGGAACAGGCCGGAGATGCAGTAAATCCAAAAGGGCGGCAGACTCAGACTGAAGGCCAGGCCGGGATTGGTAACACCATGACCCGCCATCAACCAGCGGACCAATTGACAACCTGCCAGCGTGAAGCCCGCTGCCGCCCAAAAGAGCGCGAGCGGACTGGGCAAAATTTTAATCATGGTCAGTCGTCAGTGCAGGTGCGCGCCGCCGGATAGGCCATAAGGCGGGCCTCATCGATCCAGTCACCGGTGCTCTCGCAACGGCCGTATGTGCCCTGCGCCATTTTATCCAATGCACTATTGATCTCTTCCAGCGATTTTTCCAGCTCTACCATTTGGGCTTGATTTTCCTGAAAATCCTGAGCCTCACCGCCGCTATCACCGGTATCTTCGGCGCTGCCGGCATCATAATCCGGCTGCAGGGGCGCCCAACTGCCAGAGGACTGATCAAAGCGGGCAATTCGATTTAATTCCGTCTCCAATTCGGCCTTCTGCCGAAGTAACTCCGCCTTGCGCTCCACCAGGAAATCCGCTGGATAATGTGACTGCATCGCACCTCCTTCTATTTATTGGCCCCCAGTAATTTTAACACAGCGTCCAGTTTGGCCTTGGTGCCCAGCAGAATGAGCCTGTCGCCGGATTCGATCGGTACATCGCCAGTCGGATTGATGATCGCTTCGCCGTCCTGCTTATGAATGGCCAAGACAGTGGCGCCGTAGGTGCGGTTGGAGAGCCGGTCGGCAATGGTATGGCCGGCTACCGGTGAGTGAGCGGAAACAATTATATCGTCAATGCGCACTTCCTGATTGGAGAGATCCTGCAAATCATCAATGAAGTCTGCCACCGTAGGATTAAGGGCAAAGCTGGCCATGCGAAATCCCCCGATGTGCTGAGGAGACACCACCCGGTTAGCGCCGATCTTGAGCAACTTGCCGGCGGTGTTTTCGCCGTTGGCGCGGGCTACGATAAAGAGATCCTTGTTCATCGAATGAGCGGTAACGACCGTCAGTACCGCATCGCTGTCCTGGCCCAGACAAACAATTAATCCCTTGGCATTCAAAATCCCCGCCTGTTTAAGAGCGGCTTCTTCGGTGGCGTCACCGACCAGGCAAGTATAGCCGAGCCGTTCGCAGGCTTCCGCCAACGCGGGATTTTTCTCCACCACTACAAAATCGGCATGCTCTTGCGAGAGTTCTTGAACGACCTGACGGCCGACCCGGCCAAATCCGCAAATGATATAGTGATCCTTAAGATCGCGCAGAGTTTTTTCCATCTTCTTATATTTTAAGGTCTCTTCCAGCTTATTTTCCAGTATATATTCGCCGACCGTTCTTATCACATAGTAGAGAGTGATCAGGCCGAAGATGATGAGCAGGATGGTGAAGATCATACCGGCCGGAGAAAGCGGATGCACTTCCCTAAATCCGACAGTGGCTAAAGTGATCACCACCATATAAAGAGCGTCGAGCAGATTCCAGCCCTCAATGGCGCTGTAGCCGATCACGCCGATAGTAATCAGGGCCAATATCAGCAGCAGCAATACGCCGAGATTAACGCGTTTGCTTTTCCCCTCTTTCATTTAAAACAAGGAATTAAACAGAATGATTAGCGCGATTAGCCCTAAAGTAAGATAGATAATCCAGAACCACAGCCAAATGACATTGGCCCGCCAGAACCAAAGCCGCTGACGGAGGCGCGGGATCAGCCAGCCTGCCACAAGGAAGAGCGCCATCACGGCCGCCACGATATTAACCACCCAAAGCCAGAGCGGAGCGGTCTTCGCGATGTTGGCGAGCAATTGGTCAGGATTATTGGAGAGCAGAGTTTGGTCGAGCAGGTCCTGCGCCGAACGGCGCAGTTGGTAGAGCTGAACAAGATTTAAGCCTAGCAGAACAAGCAGAATGACATTGCCAGTAATGACGGAGACTTTTTTGAGAGATTGCTTCATTTAGGCTCCGATAATTTAGGCTGCTCTTCCGCGGAGTGGAGACTTAATGCGTCTCCCCTTATTTTACTCACGATTTGCTTATATTCACTATACGCGTTGCTGATCATCACGTTGCCTTTAGCCACCTTGTTATCAAGAATGTCGTCCATCTTGGCGAGAGATAGGCTCAGGTCTTCCAAAAAAGTTCTAACACGCTCTTCGTTCAAATGGGAGCTGTGCTTGCGCTGCAGATCAACAAAGGACAGCAAATACGGAATGGTCATGCTGTAAGGAATGATCAACACGCCGTAATCGCGGTGGGCGCGAATGATCGATTCCTTCAGCAGATAAAAAAGCGAATCGGGCACTGCCATAATGGCCCGCTCGTAGGTCATCGGCGGGGAGATATATGCCCCGACCTCGCGGGCTTTGTGCAGGACGGCAAGCTCCAGCTGCTGAATGATCTTCAACTTGGCGGTTTCGTCAGAGGTCTGCGAGAGGATCCGCAGTTCGTCGGATGCCATTACTTTGGAATCGATGGGGAGAATGCGGCCGTCGGGTAGCTTCAGTCCGAATTCCACCACTTTGCTTCCGACCTTGAAATCATAGACCATTGTGCCTTGCGGAAATATCTTCAAAATTTCGCGGACAATGTTCTCCCCCGCCAGACCCTTGGTCTTGGAACCGCGCATGATGCTTTCGATGCTTTTAGAAACCTCTATGAGGTTCTTGAAATAGGCTTGATCGCGCTGTTCCCGCTCTCCGGAGGCAACCACTAAATCTTTGAGGTGGTCGGCAGTGTGGCGGAGCTCATCTTTCAGCGTGCGTTGGACTTCCTGGCTGGCGCGCTGTTCCGCCTGCACCTTCTGCATTGATTGGGCGATAACCTCAACGGCACGACCGACACTGTCATTGGTTATGGGCTTTGATTTCTGCCAAATCACGATGAGAGCGACGATAAGCGCCAGAGCCAATCCCCCGATAACAATTAACGCGATTTCCATAGTCTATAGCGATAAAATAGTAACCACCCCGCGACTATTATGATGAGCAGGCTGCCCCACTGCGCCAGCGTGAGCCACCCCCACTGCTGGCTATCAATCCGAAACCATTCCACGCACCACCGCCAGCCACTATATAGTAGCAGATACCAAAGGGTGACCGTGCCGGCGGGGCGGGAGGAGCGGGAAGTGAACAAACGCCAGAGCAGCCAGAAGATGATCAGATCGCCGACTGCTTCATATAAAAAAGCGGGGTGGAAGAAACTAAATTGTTCAAGACCAACCGGACGAAACTCCGGCGCAACATACATCTTCCAAGGAAGATCGGTGGGGCCGCCAAAGGCTTCCTGATTAAAAAAATTGCCAAAGCGTCCGATGGCTTGCCCTAAAGGCAGAGCCACCGCGAGCAAATCCGCGAGATGCCAAGAGTTAAGACGGGCGAGCCGACTGCCGATGATTACTGCGAGTAGGCCCCCGAGCAACGCACCATGAATGCTTAAACCTCCGCTATGGATCTGCCAAATCTCCGCAAGATGCTTGGCGTAGAACGGCCACTCCAAAATAACGAATAACAGCCTTGCGCCAATAAAGGCGCTGAATACCGCAGCAACAGTTATGTAAAAAACCGCGTCGGGATTAAGCCTTAGAAATCTCTGATTAAGCCAGCGAACAAGCCCTATCCCGACAAGCACCGCCACTGCTATGAGCAAGCCGTACCAGTACAGCTCTATGGATCCGATCTTAAGCCAAATGGCGCTGGGAACATGGCGGCCGGCGAAGCAAGGGGCTAGCCACCAGCCTGTCCCATAGATAAAAATTGCGCCCAGAGCTAATTTTATCCCCAACAACCGCCCCCGCATATTGTTTTCCCTCTCCGTTCATCTTATCATAAGGCGTCGGGGGAAATGCGGCAGAAAACGCAATTGGCAAGTCACTCCCCCTGTTTATATAATGAGGTTGCTTCAACTTAAAGTAAGTTATGACGGTTGCCAGTAAACAGCGTTTGGAAACACGCATCGGCAAAGTGCTGTCGCATCAAAAGGCGCGGGGCGGATTCTCTACTGCCATTGCCTATGAGCCGGATGACGAGGCGGAGCAGCAGCACGGCAATCTCTATTTTGTCATTGATATCGGCAGTCCTTCTCCTCTCACGGCTGACATCGCCTACAACCTGATCGATATCATCAAGGAAGAATATTACAGCGACTTAGAGCTCTCGGCGGAAGAGAGTTTTGAAAATGCGCTTAAGGCGGCCAATGACGAACTGGCGGCAATTGCCAGACAGGGTGAGAAAGATTGGATCGGCAAGTTCAATGCGGTAATAGCCGCTGTATGTGGCAACGAGGTGCGTCTGGTCCAGCGAGGCACCGCCGAGATGCACCTGCTCCGAGGCGGCACTATCACCAATCTCTCCAAGGGAATGTACTCCCCCGGCGAAACATACCGGCCAGAGGAGACTTTGGTTAATCTGATCGAAGGCGAGATCGAGGTCAGCGACAAGTTGCTTTTGAGCACCTCGGAGCTGTTCTACTATGTTTCCGTCGAGAAGCTGAAGCGGCTGATGGATAGTTACACTCCGGCGCAAACAGCGAAGAAGCTGGCCAGCCTCTTGGAGCAAGAGGAAGAAATTAACCACACCAGCGTATTGGTCACCGAATTTTCCCTGCCGGAACTGTTGGCCCAAGAGGAGGAAGAGAAAGAGCCGACGGAAAACTGGATCGGCACCCCCGCAGAACCGCAGCCGCGGAGAGCGGGTTTATTCGGAGCCGCGCCGGCGACGGTGATAGACAAAGCCCAGACGGTAGAAGAGGCAATGGAACACAAGGTGGAAGAAATCGAGGAAGAGCTGCGCAAAGTGGAGACCACGCCGGCGGGAGAATCCGCAGAGCATAAAGAGATCGTCATTGATGAGGCGGCAGAAACGGCAAAGGGGCCAGACACCTACAAGCTGCGTCTGCCCAAATTTGCCATTCCCCGTCCGTCTCTGGATAAAAGCAAGGTCAGCCTGGATACAAAGCAGCTAAATAGAGCAGCAAGCGTCCTCTGGCAGCTGGTGCGGGTAGCGGGCGCGGCAGTCCTGGTCTTTATTGACTGGTTTGTGAAGCTGGTGACCCAAGGAGTAAAAACGATCAAGCGGCACCCGCGAGGCAATCAAATCTTAATCGGGGTGATCGCGATACTAGCCATTGTTATCGTGCTTTCCACCATTGGTCTGTCGCATGGCGGTGCAGTAAGGATCGGCACCAAAAAGGCAACGACAGCGCTGACGGATGCGCAGCAGAAGCGCGATGAGGCGCAGGCGGCTCTCATCTATGAAGACAGCGTGAAAGCCAGAAGCCTGCTGGCGGAGGCTTATTTATTGGCCCAATCGGCCACCAATAACCGCAAGACCAAGGACCAGGCGACGGTCCTGCTGGCCGATTTACAAAAGCAGTTGGACACGGTCAGTAACGTGAAGCGGTTTAACGACATTCAGCCGTTGGCGGATTTCAACGTGCTGACCTCGCAACTGAACACGGGCAATGCCACGGCCACTCAGCAAGTAAAGGTGGGGCCAATTACAGTACTGGATGGTAATGTTTATGCGATCGATCCAGATAACAATAAGGTCTATAAGTTCAAGGCGACCAGCGGGGACGTGGCGATTGTAAACTCACTGGTGAGCACAGATCGGAAGCTAAGGTCAATCAGCATAATCAGCGACAAGGAACTGATTTTCTACACCATCCCGCCGAATGTTTACAGTCTCAATTTGGACAATAACAGTATGGTGGGGATCAATTTGGACACGGGCAATTGGAACAATGCTGATCAAATCATTTCCTATACTGATAAATTATATTTCCTGGATATCGCCAACAATCAAGTATGGAAATACAAGGTGATTCCCGAGGGCTATACCAAAATCGCCTCTTATTTCGAAAATAATACCGGGCTGAATTTGAGCGGAGCGCTTGATTTTGCCATTGATGGCAGTCTCTACATTCTGTTCCCCGGGAACAGCGTGAAGAAATATCTGGGTGGCAGCGAAACCCAGTTCGCTTTGAACAGTGTGCCGTCCCCCTACCCGGCGCTTGGTAATGTTACCCAAATTTACACGGACGCCGGCGTGAACCTATATGCGCTGGATCAGACCAACGGCCGGGTAGTGGTATTCGACAAGGAAGGGACTTACTTGGCCCAATACATTTACGGCAACGGTATCAGCAACCCGACCAACCTATTTGTGGACGAGACGGACGGTTTCATCTATCTGACTGCGGGAACGGCGCTGTACCGATTGCCCATGAAATAAGTATCTAGTGGCTAGCGGCTAGTATCTAGGGGTTTGTTATATTACAACTAGATGCTAGATACTAAATACTAGATGCTGATTTCCAACCGACAAGCGGGATTTAATTATCAGCTCCTCGAGACTATCGAGGCGGGCTTGGCATTAACGGGAGGCGAGGTGAAATCCATTCGCGCCGGGCAGGCCCAATTAACGGACAGTTACGCCGAGATCCGGGGCGGCGAGGCTTGGCTGCACAATTTGCACATCGCGCCCTACCAATCCCCTGCCGGATATCAGCCTACCCGCCCACGAAAGCTTCTGCTACACAAAAAAGAATTGATGCGATTATCCAGCAAATTGCAGGAGCAGGGATTGAGTTTGATCCCCATCAAAATCTACAGCACCCACAATCACATTAAGGTTGAACTGGCGCTGGCCAAAGGTAAAAAGAAATGGGATAAGCGGGAAACCATTAAACGGCGAGAGTCCGAACGAGAGACCCGTCGGAAGTTAGGGAAGAGGTAGAATTGACGCCCCCCCCTACTTGGGTGTAGGGTGGTGTATGCAACGGGGCTGTCTAGCTTCGACAGGGACCTTAATTTCTACAGAGATGCGTGTCGTTCACGCTCACTAACGCTAAAGGGAGCAAACTTACAAGTGCCAATCGTGCATTTGTACCCGCACTAGCCTAATTGCTGGTGCCATCGCTCTTGGCGCGCTCAACCGTTGAGGCCAGCGGTGTCATTTTAGTTGAGCTGCTTCGGCAGCGGCTGCTGTTGCCGATTAAGACTTAGCAGCTTACTCCATTGTTGCTTTGCCGGTTTGAGGACAATGGGGAACATTATTCAAACCGACTACGCACGTAGATTCTCTTGGAAATTGTCTTCTGGACGGGGGTGCGAATCCCCCCAGCTCCACCAAAACGAAAAAGCCCCTTTGGGCTGTTTTCGTTTTGATAGAATTGGCTGATTCGCACCCAGGGGCGAACCTGCCCGCCCGTAGTGAAATCTATATCGCAAGAGACTAATGATCTACTTGTGATGAGATTGAACGCAGGAGGGTCCCCCCAGCTCCACCAAAAATTCTAGAGCGGGATGAGGAAGCGGCGGCGAAGCAACTGGGTGAGAACGACGACTGCGCCGGCCAGTCCTTGAACGCCCTGCAGATAAACAAATGATAACCACCAACTGAACTGCAGGGGGGTGGGATCGGTGAAACTCCAGGGACCGGCCTCCGGGATGAAGAGCTCAACTGCGTCGGCGGGCAGGACAGTGGCGTTCAGGTTTTGGACCGTGCCGGAGACGGTTTGGAAATCTTTGCTGTAATCGGAGTAGCCAAGTCGGGTGGCGATTTTTACCAATCGGTGTTTGGCGGTTTGGAACATCAGGCCATTGCCGGCATAGCCGATATTAATGACGGCCTCCGGCGCGGGAAGCCAGAGAGCTTGCTGGAGGTCATAAACCGCCGCGGGCTCGCTGCCGAAGAAAAGGCGGTCGTTGGGCAGCAGCCAGACATTACTGGTGATCTCCGCCAGTTTCTCCGGCTCCGAATAAGCAACAGTAGTCTCTTTGGTGCGCAAATTAACGATCTCGATGCGACCGCCATCGGCAGCTTGGCCGACAATTGCCGCCCGCCCATCGGTCATCCGGAAAAGTTTGTAGACCGTGTCAATTTCTTTGAGCGTACCGAGATCTTCGGTGCGATTATGCTGGTAATCATAGATCTTGATGTGATTGCCGCTGACCAAAAGCAGGCGGTGATTGCCAAGGACCAGGCTGCCATCAATACCGCAAGGCGTGATCTTAACGCTCGTCCCCGAAGGAAGACCGGGGAAAATGGCATGCAGAGATGATTGCAAATCCCCCGCCCTGCACTGCTCATCAAACAAGGGCAGGCCGGCTTTAAATGCCGCGGCCTTATCCTGATCGATCTGAGCGTGGCTCTTCAGCCAAGAGGTTTCCCATTCCATATAAAAATCGTGATAGCCGCCGGTCTTAATGTTAAAAACACCAACGCTTTCGTCGGAAAAGAAAAGAATCTTATTTTCTGCCGCAACCGGCTGGCCCTTGAGGATCTCAGAAATGTAGAGATTGGTCTTTGCCGCGGCGGCCTTGCCGTCATATTTCAGGGCACGGAGGCGGAGGTGGTCGTTGCGAGCATCGAATATCAGCTCTTGACTGCTAATCAAATCAAAGAAATGTACTTGGCCGATGGTGTCGGCAATGCCATCAGCAAAAGACCATTTTTTGCCTTTTAATATGTTTGAACGGACCCATTGGCTGCGATTTGTCGCGGGATTGTAAATTTGCCCGAAGACCCCGCTGGTAAATATCTGCGTAGTAGTGCCGTACTGGGTCTCGAGGACCGGATTGACGAATAATATTCTGCCGTCAGGCAGTGCGTAGGGCGTACCAAATTTGGGATGGGCATCGTTCATCAGGCTATAATCGGGATCATTAATAGTTTTTTCTGCCTCCCCCACCAAGAGTTTGCCCCCGGTAGTCCAGCGACCAGTTTGCCCGATGGCGGCAGCCAATGCGGGAGGAGTTACCATCTGGGCAGCTGTGCGCGACTCGTTTGGCGTATAAGTGAACCAGAGATTGCCTCCGTAAAGAATGCGGCCGTCGTTTAGAACAATCGCGGCGCGGATTTGCCCATCGTTAAGGCCTTTCTGTTCGTTGAACTGTCGGTAATTACCGGCCGGATCGATTTCGGTTGGCTCTGGCTCACTCACGCGCATAAGCCAAGCTCCATCGGTCAGGCGCATTAAGCCGTAGCTCCAAGGAATGTCGCGATAGTTGGCGCCGGTAACAAGAATCGTGCCATCAGCGAGGGGCTGAAAATAATATTGATTGGAGGTGTTGGGAATTTCCGCAAGCGATTTACTTCCTTCCGGCATTTCACGAGGAATGCTGCCTCCGCCGGGTGCTGCTGCCTGTAGACTTCCTTGTTTGAGCGGCAGAGCACCGACGCGGCGGGAATATAATTCGTTGGTGGAGAAATTATAAATATACTCTGCGGAGTCATATTGAAGTGGTTGGCGCTTGGGCGTAGTGCCCAGCCAAACCAGAGAGGTATTGGGAATGCGCGTGATATTGGTAATGGTCGGGAGGGCCAATTTTTTCTTAAATTCGGTGGTGATGTTCTTGGAATTAAAAAGATACAAACTGCCTTCGCTCGCCAGCAGCGTCTCGTTGGCAGAAACCGGCAGAGCAATGAAAGCAGTAGGAGGCAAGCCGGACTTGCGTTCCTGCTGACGCAAGGTTTTAGTACTGAAATCACAGAAAAAATCGACGAATTGGGTAGCGGTCTGACCATCAGTGGAAATCATCGCCGCGCCAGAAAGCAAAATCCCTTTACTGGGGATTTCTATCATAACCGGCCTAGCCTGCAGCTGGAGGGCGGTCAGATTTTCGTCCGCCAAATCGATCTCTTCCAGTTGGTTGGTCGGCAAATCATAGAGCTGAATGCGCAGATTTTTACCGGTGCTGTTCGTCGGGAGCACGTTGCCCATCGCATCACGCTCTAGTTGATAAGGGTCCAGCTTGACTATGGCCAAACGGCCGTCGCTAAGCCATAAATAAGAATCCAGACCGTAAGTGTCCTGCAATTCGAGACTAAAACTTTGGAACTGGTTGGTGGCGGGATCGAAACTGAACACGCCGGGTCGGGACTGTGCTTGTTGCCGAGCGGCCGCCAGCTCTTCTGCAGTAGTGGCAAAGTACGCATTGGCAACAAAGTAGACTTTTCCGTCCGGCAGAGTGGTGGAATAGAAAGGACCGTCCTCTTCTACCACCGGACCGTTGTCCAGTAAATCAAATTTACCGTAGTGTGCGCGGGGGGCTTCTGCTTCCGCGGCGGGGGCAATAGATTTGCAACCGCGCAACAGCCATATGGCCAGTAGCAGAAGACCAATAAGAATGATCAACCAAATAAGCCAACTCCATTTACGGCGATGAGACGGCGGCAATAGCGGAAGAACCGGTAATGAGAGTGTCGGCTTGGATAACCCAGCGGTACCAGTTGTTTTTTTATCCCCAGGCAAAATAAAAAGAAATGATGACTTCTTATATTCTACTGGCAGGAGGCGGCAGATGCTAGTTGGGTGGTTGCCGGAGGGCCGTCAGAGGTACCCTTGACATTTTCGGCTTTTTATAGTAGAATAATATAATGCTTTAGCGGCCTTTGGGGACGGGGTTTCCCTGCTTACTAGGGCATAAAGCCAAACCTCAAACAAAAAACACAAAAATGTTCAAATTTATCCTTGGACAACGCAAGCGACTAGCAGCCTTAACGGCTGTGATTTTGATAGTGCAAAGCCTGCTGCCAACAGGATTTTTGGGGATAGGAAAAGCTTTAGCCGGCGCTGCTACCTTTTGGCAATTTGACAATGCCAGCGACTACACCCTTGATAGCGGGCTGACCACTTTTGATTACGATGGCCTTGGTAGTGGGGTACTGCACTTCAAGATCAATAGCTTCAGTTCCACCGGCGTAGGCACGGGGTTGCCCGGCGGAGCCAGCATTGTCCAGACACTATGGGCGAATGATATAAACAATCGGGCATGGGCAGTGCTAAGCAATGGTCTGCTTTTTTACTCCGATGACAGTGGAGCCACCTGGACGATAAAAGATATTGGGGGCGGAGCACTTGTTACTGAAATGCTTCAGCTGGACCCCTCGCCGTCGGTTCCCCAAGCATATTTAGTGGCGGTGGGATATGTGCCTGCCAACACTCCCTACATCGCCTACTCCGTCGACAGCGGGACCAATTGGTCGGCTTCGGATGTTAGCGCCATTTCCGCCAAGTTAGTAGGCGTTAGTTATGCTTGGGGCAGCAGTGTAATATATACCGTTACCTCTGGTGGGGCAGTATTCAAGAGTGCTGACTATGCTCATACTTGGGTCACTGCCAAGTCTAATCCCGTAACGGGAGAGGTTAAGCTGGCGAAGGATATCGTCGCCTTAAACGCCAATACTGTTTTGGTGTCAGGCAGTAATGCTACTGTTAACGCTGTCGTAATGTATACCTCCACTGGTACTGATCCGTGGACCATTGCTTCTTTACCGGGCTCGCCGGGCTCCGTCATTACTACTTTAGGCTATGTGGACAACTGGGTATATGCGGCAGACCAGAACTATATAGTCAGTAATGGCAGCGGGGTGTTCAACCAGGCACCTAATTGGACCGATATTTCCGCCAACCTGAATAGCGGTAGTTTCGCGGCGGGTGCATATATCTTCGGCGGAAAGCTTAGCAACATTACCTTCATTAAGGTCAAGGCCGGTGCAAACAACTCTTTATACAGCACTCTCGACCATGGCGGACATTGGTTATTGCATACTACTGAAGCCAGCGCGGATACCCAAAGTGGCACTCTGGCTTGGAAAAACGACGGCAGCCAAATAATGTGGGGCGGAACGAATGGCGCCGCCTCTGATGTGTGGGTGACATCCCCCAATGTTGTAGGTACCTCCGCCATTACCAAAAATGGCGTTAATATCAGCAAAATCGATAGCCTAACGGTTACCTATCACTCGTTGAACTACGGGGAAGCATACTTGAGCCTGGGCAACAACTCGAATGATGCGGGGCCGTGGTACTACTTTGATGGCAGTTGGAAGAGCAGCGGCATAGACGACCCGGCCTATGCCACTGCGGCCTCTGCGCTAACTCCTGACGCGCTTACCATCCTGCCGATCAGCGGCACGATCTACTTTAAAATCTATCCCAAATATACATACTCCACTATGCTGCTGGATGCCTTGTCGATTGCCTATGAACCGCCCGGTGGTGGTGGGCCGGGCCTAGACCAGACCGCTCCGACATCACAAGTGAACGCACTTCCCCGATATAGCACCGTTCCCGATTTGTGCGATCCGAAGTTAACTGTTAAGGCTTCAGCCTCTGACAACACGGGCGGTAGTGGATTGAAACAAGTTTCTTTATACGTTAGCACTAATGGAAACGACTTCGCGCTATGGGAGGATGTCAGCAATCCCGACCATAGCACGCCCTACGAATGGGTGATACCGATTTCCGACAACCAATTTCCGAGCAACCAGATCTACTATTTCTACTCTATCGCCGAGGATAATGCCGGTAACGTTGAGGGGCCTCCAACCAATCCCGACTGGGATACTTTCACCACAGTCGATGTGGTGCCGCCGAATTTATTGAGTTCTACAGCGCCCGCCGATGGCAGCGGGGATGTGCCGTTGAACCAGCCGGTGGTACTGGACTTTTCCGAGCCGATGCTTCCGGAAAGCCTTAGTTTTGAATTTACATTGGCCGATCCGCCGGGTTCAGCAGTAACTAACACCAATGTGCAATGGAGTAATCAGGATCAAACTGCCACTATTACCCATAGCCCATTGGCATACAGTACCAAGTACCGATTCTACATTACTTCAGCGACCGATCTCGCGGGTAATCAATTGGTCGACGCCCCCATACGCTGTCCTGGCAGGGGTCGCCTAACGATCATATGGCCCCCGCTGGAATTTTTCTTTACTACCGTGGCGCGCCAAGATCCGGATCTGCGCAACTCTGCATTAACAGTGGCGGATGGCCCCAACGCCGATAAAACCTACAACCCAAACGATAATGCGGAGTACACCTTGCGTTTGGTTAACACTAGCATCTACGGAGCTGACAATGCGACCGCCACTATCAACTTTGCCGCGGGCATCAGTTTTGTGGAGGCCAAGGATACGCGCTTCCGCACCATAGAGCAGAGCGGCAAAGTGATCGGTTTAATTTGGTCGGGCAGTGTGCCGGGGAGTGGTTCGGGTGCCAACGAGGTGACGGCAAAATATGTTATGCGGGTGGACAGTCCCGCCAACCAGCTCGCCATCGCCCAGACAGTTACTATCGATGATGGGGCAAACCCGCCTTTTGTGCCGCAGCCGCCGGCTATGCTGTATATCGCCCGCCATCCCCAATTTGATACTTCCAGCAAAACCGTGGACAGCAGCAGGGCGATGCCGGGGGACTTGCTGACTTACGCTATTGCCATTCGCAATACCGGCAGTACGGTGGTCGACGTGGAGTTAGCTGATTATGTGCCCGCAGAGAGCAGCACTGACAGACAATTGCCGATCTTCTTTAAGCCTGGCTCGATAACCTACGACCCCAACGATAGTCGCTGGGTCACTCCGCCGTATTATGACACGGTCACCCAAACCATCCGGGCAGTGGCTTCAGGAGTGCTCCCGGGTTCAGCTAGTTTGACTCTGGGCTTCCAAGCGGTCGTGCGCGGAGATATCACCGAAGAGACCGACTTCGTTAATACCGCTTATGTTTGGGATCCTAACATTGACCCCCCTCAAAGAACCCCTCTTACCGCCAGCACGCACGTGCCTGGTCCCAAGCCGCCGCTTAGGATAACCTTGCAAAGCCCGACCCCCAATACCCAGAACAACGCGTTGAAGCAAAATATTGAAGTTGGTTTTAACAGTTCGGTGGATTTGGCCAAACCATTTGAATATTCCCTCTCTGAGAACGGTCGCCAAATCACCGGGGATGACCTAGCCTTGTGGAATCCAAGCTGGGGCACGTTCAACAGTATCCCCAATACGTTATTCACGCTCGCTCCGCCTCTGGATCCGTTGTCCTATAATGGAGAACTGGCAGTCGGGGCAGATTATACCGTTTCTATTGTTGCTGCTACCAACACTGACGGCCGAGGCTTAGAAGGAGCACCGGTCACTTGGGGCTTTACCACCGCCGACCCAATGGTGCGGATCACTACGCCGTCCGGGTCGTGGTATGAATTGCTGGTGAATACTCTAAGCGATCCCTTTACTGTAACTTTGATAGACGGTATCACTGGCCAGCAATACAAAGCGGAGGAAGACATTACGATTGGCCTAAGGGCGTTTCTGGGGGGAGCTCTACGGGCTTCAGGTTCGTTCTGGGCGGGCGGCCAGCACCCGCTGGGGGCAATACCAAAGATAACCATCTCCAAGGGCGACAGTTCGGCGATTTTCTACTACAGGGACAGTGCGGTATCCACGCCGAACTATGTGACCGTCCGTGCCTTTGAGGATCCCTACCGCGGCTGGCCGGATGATGAGAAATACGTGGAGGTGGTGGATACTGAGCAGCCGGCCGAGAGCCTCATACTCGATGCGCCCAGCGGCATCACGGTAGGCAGGTTTAGCGCGCCGATAACGGTGGGGGCGATCAATGCCAAGGGGTCTACCCGTTTCCTGCCCCAAGGCAGACTGTACTTATACACCGATGCGGTATCAGGAGCGTTTTATGACAGTACCCAACGGAAATTGCCGCTGCTGAGCGGCGCAGGGGGAGCGACAATTCAAGATGTAGCGCCGCAATATATTGACATCGGCTCTAATATCGTCACCCTGACTTTGTATTATCGAAGCAATCAAGCGGGGACCGAAAAGATCACGGTATCGGATAATAGTCCGCAACTGCCCGATACTGGCTTAAATGATGCCAGCGCGATCCTAAAGATCGAGGCGGTCAAAGAAGAGGAACTCCTCAAGGAGCTGGAGGATGTAGAGGACGATAGCGGCCGGGTGATCGAACGAATGACGATCGATCCAACTGACGTAACGCTGCTGCCGAAAGGCAATCAGACCTTCAAAGCGGTGGGGTATGACACTGAAGACAAACCGATCGATATCCTGAAATTCAAATGGTTCGTGTTGGTCACGGGAAGCGGTACTATTGAACGAGATGGCCACGGGGATGATTCACACGCCAGCGTTTTCACGGCCGGCGACAAGCTAGGCAATTACTATGACACCGTGCTGGCGGCTACGCTCTACAATGGCAAACTAGCCTATGCTACTGCCACCGTGCGTATCACTGATGTGGTAAATTACAAGGGACCGCGCAAATTGCCAACCACGGGTATGAATGGCCTGCAGCTGATCCTGCTCGGGCTAACCTTAGTAGCGGCAGTAGCGCTGGCTTGGGTAGAGCACTACGATAAAACCCACTTTAAACCACAGGGTAATAAGTAACGAGAAATGAGTATTGAGAGACGAGGAGTAGAATAGAAAATAAAAGAGCCCGCATGGGCTCAACCGACGCTCGATACTCGCAACTCATCACTACCAACTATGAATCATCTCCTACACCACTTCCGCCGCAACCGCAGCTACAGTTCCCACGAGCGCTGGGGGGTGTTCGGTGCCCTGTTGCTTTTGACCCTTGTTGTATCGGCGGGCGGCGGGCTGATGTTCAGCAGGACTGCCGCATCAGCAATGCCAATCGCCGTGCAAATAAATCTGGAACGGAATACCCTGCCAGTAGGCTTAGAGCCGGCTGGGCAGGTTACGTTTACTCTCACCAACAAAGAAACTATGCTCCCGGCAGCAAATGTTTGGGTAGGCCTTAGGATTGCCGATCCCCTGCTGCGCACCCCAGCGTTTACTTACTATGATTGGTACAGTCCCAAACCAGAGCATGCTTTCTTCCTTACCGATACCGACGGGCAGGTTAAATTCCCGCTGGCCTCCCTACAAGGGGGGACCATAGAATACCAAGTGTACGCAGCCAATCCGGAATTGGCCAGCGACGCCAAATACCAAAGTTTACACAGCAACTTTACGGTAACCTATACGACAGCCGAGTAATCAACGCCGGTCTAATTCCCGATTGACCAAGCGGTCGGCTAACTGGTTTTTCTCGCGGCGAACGTGAGCAAACGCGGTATGGCCAAATTTTTGGGCCAATTTTTGGGCCTTTATGAATAGAGGCTTGAGCTTGGCATCGCGGACGCGATACTCTCCTTTCAGATGTCTCACGACAAGTTCGCTATCTAAGAAAACTCTCAAATCAATATGCAGCATTTCCTTCGCGCCGACGATTTTTCCAACTTGTTCCAACCCAAAAATCAGCGCCCGATATTCGGCTTGGTTATTGGTAGTCTCGCCAAGATAGCGGAAGAATTCCTTTACTATCTTGCCGGTGTCATTGAAGATAACTCCGCCGATGGCGGCCGGACCCGGGTTGCCTCGGGCTCCCCCGTCAGTATAGAGAGAGTATTGCTTGTTCATCGGGCTAATTGGCGGGAGCGACGGGACTCGAACCCGCGACCTCTTCCGTGACAGGGAAGCGCTCTAACCAGCTGAGCTACGCCCCCAATAACGCCGCTATTTTAATATATCCCGGTGTATAACACTAGGGTTTTACTGGCTTCGATTGGTCTTGATAAATTCTATCAACTCCTCGGCTGTGACCGCGCTCCCCGCATTAGCCGCTTTCACTAATTGGGTGATCTCTTCCTGTACCCCCGCCGGGTCGGCTACCCGGTCCAGCACCACATCATTGGCCCCCGCCGACTGAATGATGACCGTCCCGAAGTTGAACATGGTCGCGGCAGGTCCCTCTACGGTATGGGTAATATTCTGTACCTTGATCAGCTCCACCTCAGATACTTTACGGCTGAAAAGCCCCCGCTGATCCACATCGACGATCCGCTCGCTGGTCACGATAAAGCGATCGCGATACCAGTTGGTATACGCGTACACCATATAGGCGATCCAAAACACCAGCCAGCCATAATAGAGGATAGTGGACAGGCCGTAGCTAAAGATGAAGCTGCTCCAGTGCAGCCAAATAGGTATTCCCAGTGATAGTACAGTGATCCCCAGCGCCTTCAGCAGCGGCAAAGCCAGCATGTACCAGTGCTTGAACAGCACTGACTCTACCCGTTCGCTCTCGCGCTGGCCAATAAATTCAGGAATAAATTCTCTCGGGTTAGGCATTTGGCACCTGTCTTCTTATAATGATAATCGTATGCCCCGTAGAGAAATTTAGATTGTCTTGGCTCTTGATATACCGATTGTGCCACTTTTCTCGGGGCTGTATGGTAGGTCTAATTGTACAATGTGGTTATCAACATCGCAGACAGATAGGTATATAATCTAAATTCTTCTAACGGGGTATGGCTAAAGACTCCCGCAAATCCGAACGCATCATCTGGCTGGTATTATTGATTATCCTTGCCATTAGTCTTATTCTACCCTATACAATAGGCTCGTTCTATCAGAAGTAGGCCCCCGTAGCTCAACGGATAGAGTAATCCCGTCCTAAGGGAGAGATGAGGGTTCAATTCCTTCCGGGGGTACCATCGGGGTGTAGCGTTCTGCTGGACAGCAGAATAGCGCGCCTCGCCTCGCTCTGTATCAAACTTATGTTTATTGTGTACGTATTAAAAAATCCAAGGGATAAAGTATATATCGGTCAAACGAGAGATATTCAGAAGAGGTTGGAGTACCATAATTGCGGTATCGATCAATATACCCGAGGGAAGGGGCCATGGCAGTTGATTTATAGCGAACCCTTCGCTACCCGCGCTGAGGCTATGAGGCGGGAAAGGTATTTCAAACAGGGTGCCGGCAATCGAGTTTTGAAAGAGCTTATTCAACGGGGTGTGGCGCAGTGGTAGCGCGCGCGCATGGGGTGCGTGAGGCCGCAGGTTCGAATCCTGTCACCCCGACCAAAAGAGACTTGACGCTCGGTGGAGTATGGAGTAAGATAAGCGGAATTGGCCGGGCCGAGTTATATACATAAAACCCAAGGGAAATCGATGAATAAATTCGTTACAATCCTGACTGCCGTGGTTATGACCGTAGTTCTGACTGTTGCCTTTGTCCCGTCCGTATCAGCCTATGCCGGCGGTGGCGGCAGCGGTCGAGGTTTGGGAATCCCGGGCCGGGCGATAACAGTGATAACGCCCAATGGCGGTGAGGTCTGGAAAATTGGCACTGTCCATAGAATTGAGTGGAGCGCCGTCGAGCTGGGTGGCCCCTTTACGATAGAAATTCTGGGTAAGGGTCGTCGGCAGCCCATTAAGGTTAGCGGGAATGATCACTACGACTGGCGGGTGACCGGGCCGGCATCGCCGTTGACTCTTGTCCGGGTGACTACCTTCGACGGGGGCGGAAAATACACGGACATTAGCGACATGCCGTTCTCGATCGTGAGTTAATCAAGTAATTAAACTAGAAAGAATTGCAAAACCCAGCCTCGCAAGGCTGGGTTTTGCAAAGTTGGGGGTTGACAGAAGCTACTGGGCTGATTAAGCTCGGTGAGGCTGCTTCAGCCACCTATTCTGTAAATTCAGGAGGATCGGTATGAAGCTGAACCTTTTTGACCGGGTCTGTTCTGACACGCCGGGTTCGCCCCTCGCCTCTCGCCGACAGTCCGATGGTGTCACTGGGCACGATCGTGGTGAGACGCCAGAAGCGAAACGACGCCTAGAGCAATGCTGTGGGTTTGTAAGAGCAGTCTTACAGCGAGCTCAAGAAGAGTTTCCTGGCGTGCGATCGGAATTGGAGAAGCTTAAGCGCAAAATCGTGGCCGATTTCAAGTGCTGCCTCACGCCTCAAGAGGTAGTGAGCTTGGCCAAATACCGACTGCGCGAGGCGGCAGAGAACAATGGCCTGCCACCGAATGTCGTGGCCTATCTCCAACAGCGCCTGAGGAAGCTCGGCTGACCCCAACTAGTGCCACTTGCCTATCAGCAGGTGGCACTGTTTTTTTATTACAGAGCGGGATACCGGAATTGTTTCCCCACTGCTGTGGGGCCCCGCCATTCGCTGCAATAAGGTATACCCAACAAATTTATTATACCTTGCTGTCGCAAGGAGCAGCTCATGCACGAACCGGAGCGGGTGAGGAGAATCGAACTCCCGTCTCAACCTTGGGAAGGTCGCATTCTGCCATTGAACCACACCCGCAATGTGCTAGGCGGTTTTCTTGGTAGCCTTTTTGCCTGCCCGGCCAGGAACGGCAGGCTTAGAAATGGTTTTTAGGCAACGCATGCAAATGGGAACCGTCATTCTTTTCCCATTGATGGTCATCTTGATGGACGCCAAATTGGCGCCAAAAGTCCGCTTGGTGCGCCGCTTGGAGTGGCTGACATTATGGCCGACTTGGCGTTCCTTGTTGCAGATATAACAGACCTTAGACATAAGATAGATTGATAGACGAATAGATGAATAGATTGATAGACTGGTAGATAGATGGACTATAAATCCATAAATCTATGAAACTATTAATCTATATCAGGTTAGCAAAAAAGGCAATTTAGGACAAGATTTTTATGCTACTAGGGGTTTTCCAACATATTGATACTCTGATCTTCTTTGTGGCGAGTTTGATCGCGGCGATAACGATCCACGAGTTTGCTCATGCCTGGATGGCCGTTCGCCTAGGAGATAATACCGCCAAACACTTGGGGCGACTAACTCTTAATCCCCTTGCCCACCTCGATGTTATGGGCACTCTATTGATTTTGCTGGTGGGATTTGGCTGGGGTAAGCCGGTCCCCTATGATCCGCGGCGGGTGGCGCACGGAAAATGGGGGGAAGCATTGATCGCGATCGGTGGACCGCTGGCGAACATTGTAATGGCATTTGCGGCGGCACTGCCGGGAAGAATTTATTTGATCCAACACCAAGCCTTGCCGGGGGGTCAAATTTATACTTTTTTGGCAATTCTGGTAACGCTGAACATTTTTTTGGCGGCGTTCAATTTGCTGCCAATTCCGCCGTTGGACGGCTCAAAGATCTTGTATTTGATTTTGGATAGTTTTGGTGTCCGTCAAGAGACAATTTTATGGTTGGAGCGAACGGGGCCAATTGCGCTTCTGCTGCTGATTTTTGCCGATCGGTTGTTTAACACTAATTTGATTTATTGGCTGCTGGAGCCGGTAATCGCACTGATCCAATGGGTTGTTGGCTCTAGCACTATCCCGTTCTGATTTTTATCCACCGCAGAAAAATTTGAACCGAAAATTGGGTGTAAAATAAAGGTAGCACCATTGATTTGCCTTCACATTTTTGGCCTACAATCGTTTTATATGGGATCTCAATATTTCTCGCCCCCGTGGGGGTGGGGTGTGAGAACCCACTTGGTTGCTCGGACCAAGACGTAGTGCAAGGCAAACTAGTGGTGTCTTTTCGTATAGGAACTAGGACGTAGGAAAGAGGGAGACAGCAAAATAGATTCCCGATTTTTTGGTATATGAAAGATAGTACAATTGAAGTATGGGGACTAGCATACGCAATTATCGTGACTTACAAATTTGGCAAAAAGGCATTGAACTGGTTGATGTAGTGTACAGTTTAACAAGTCAATTCCCGCCTCATGAGCTTTATGGGCTGGGAGGCCAACTGCGAAGGGCAGCCATTTCTGTACCATCAAACATTGCTGAGGGCTGGACCCGCCAATCTACCAAGGACTATATTCGTTTTTTATGTATTGCAAAAGGCTCACTGGCGGAAATTGAGACCCAGCTTGCGATTGCGAGCAATTTACACTATATTGAGCCAGCTAAAGCCGAGGGGGTTCAACAGCAATCGATTGCGCTCAGCAAGATGATTAGTGGAGTCATCAGCGCTCTCCGAGCCTATAATTTATCCCCTGCTCCTTCTTCCTAACTCCTTTTTCCTACATGCCGCCTTAGCTCAGCTGGTAGAGCAATACTTTCGTAAAGTAGAGGTCCCGGGTTCGATCCCCGGAGGCGGCTCCACGGGGTGTAGCGCAGTAGCGGTAACTTTCTGTGATCGGGGCGTAGCGCAGTGGTAGCGCGCACCGTTCGGGTCGGTGAGGTCGCAGGTTCGACTCCTGTCGCCCCGACCACAGAAAGTTATTTAATAAAGCGCGTTCTGCTATACAGCAGAATTTGGGTCGGTGAGGTCGTCCTGCTGGACAGCAGAATCACCCCGACCAAAGATATAAAAAAGGAGCGCCACTTCTTGAAGGTGGCGCTTAGGGGTACATCTTAGCCCGGCGGCTTACTTGAGCGTTTCCGGCCTGCCTCCACCACGCCGATGAGATCGGGCTTCTGCTCCTTCCGCTGCCGCTTAGCACGGTTCTCTCGGAGTTTCTTGGCTTTCTTCTTGCCGCTGTTGGGCTGACCTTTCTTTTCCCGGACGGGGGGGACCTTGGGCATAATCCACTTCCTTCAGTACAGATAGGATGGGTATAGCCTATATCATCCCCGCCGGCTTGTCTAGGTAAGATAGGGTGGGGATAACTAAAAAACTATCCGCTTCCAGCGCGTGATTTTGGCAGGATTGGCCCCTGGGGTATTGCCAAGGGCATAGTTTTTTGTTATAGTGGTCTAATTTGGTGGGAACATTGAAAATCAGACCCCGACGGTGACGGAAATCGCGGCGGCATCCTGCTGCGCAGCAGGATGATTTCGCGCTTCCCGTTACTGTCCCATGCGACGCAATCAAACTGCTTAGGTTCGCAAGATTCTAGGCACAAAACAAACACAAAAGAGCGACGCTGGGATGGTTGGGGATGTACCTCAAAGCCGACCCAGGGCGCTCATTATTTAAAAATAGCGACCAAAATGGGTCGGCTTTCTTTTTGCCTAAGTACCTAGTTTTGATTGGGCGCTTATTGGGGTAGTTGGGCGAGCAAGTCGTCTGCCGCTTGCTTAGCTGAGGGATCTGTCTCTTTCACCCGCTCGTACTGGGCGCGGGCTTCGTCAGCGCGACCTAAGCCGGCCAAGATCTGCCCGCGGAATAATCCGACAGTGGAATCATATTTGCCCCAGCGGATGGCCCGATCTACCAATTCCAAAGCATGCTGATACTGGGCACGGTCATCAGTTTTTTGTGCCACTAAAAAGATGTCCACCGCCTGAATAATATTATTGGCGGCCATCCGCGGGCGCAAATAGTAGAACCAGCCGGACCAGAGTCCGGTGACCAAGATGACACCCGCAAGTGCGGTTAGCAGCCAGCGTCTCTTCATGACCATCAGCTTACAACAATGTCCCAGAAAATTCCAGTTGGGCCAAACCACTTCACCCACTCGGCTACGGGACGAACATAGAGCTTAGAAATCGTGCCGGAAGCAGCGCCAGCCGGGATTGCGATTTTGAATTTGAAAGTATAGGTCGAGCCAGTGCCTGTCACCGAGTCAATTTGGACAATCCGGTTCGAAGCTAGCCAAGTACTGTCTTTGAGAGGAGAAGTGTTGTCTTGGGGCATCCAAGTGCCAAGTTTGATGATGTGGGCGCTATCGGGAGTAGTGGGATACCACCAAGCCCTACCAATGTTCTTGAGGGTCAGTTCTAAATCAACCGTGGAACCAGCCGCACCATGAACTTCGTGGGCTTTTTTGTCTGTCGAAAGAATCCCACTTTGGCTAATCCACTGCGCTCGATAATCAAAGGCCCAGGGCTTTACTACCACTGGAGGAGTGGTCGGAGTTGTAGGAGTAGTTGGGGCAATTACTGGTGGGATAATCGGCGCCTGCAGAGTTTTGCCAGAGACAGTCATCGGGTCACCCAAATTACCGACTACATCTTCAGGCACCAAACGATAAAAGTAAGTGGTGTCGGAAGTTAAATTGGTGTCAGTGAATGTTTTTGCTAAACCAGAGTCCCCCACCACTTGGGCAATAGGCGTGGTAGCAGAGTTAACGGCATTCTGGGACGCACCGCGATAAACATTCACACGATAAAAATCATTGGCGGTCGGGTTGGTCCAAGAAAGGATCAAAGAGCTAGCCGTCGAGGCTGTCACAGTAGCATTGCTGACCGGCACTGGCGCAGTCAGATCGGCAAATTGGGCGGGATAGCCCTGCATAAGAGTGGTGGCGGCACTTTCGTTGCCGGAAGTATCTATGGATGTTAGATACACCCAATAGACCGTGTCGTAGACAAGATGATCGATGATATATTCCCCTCTTTGATTGGGCTGGAGCTGGGCAACATCAGTGACAGACCTCTTGCCAAAGGTAATTGGACTGGTGACCGCAAAATAGACATTAATACCAGCCAAAGTTGAATCATTGGGATTCACCCAGAAGATCGGCAATTGGTACACACCGTCCGCGCGACTGATTCTGACGCTATGGGGCGCGGCGATGGAGGCGTGAGCGGGCATTGCAAACATCAGTAGACTACCGACTACAACTAAACTAGTAAGAAAAATTGACACTGATTTCATAGCTGAATTATACTACGTCTCCGCCCTCCCCAAGTTACTCCCCCGTCACCCCGAACTTGTTTCGGGGTCTAACAGATCTTGCCATGTGGCATTACTTTTCTCGATGAGATTGATCTTCCAGTTTCGGTGCCAGTTCTTCAACTGTTTTTCTCTAAGGATAGCTTCTTGAATAGTTGGATATTCTTCTGCGTACAAGCCGTTTGAGCTTGTAGCGAGCAGGGAATGAATCGGTTGCAACATGGTGTTGGTTTAAGCGGTTCGATAAATCTGAAGTGACTCCAATGTAGAGTACACCTCTAAATTTATTGGTTAGGATATAAACCCATCCCCCTTTTGCCATATAAAAATTATAACAATAGATGCTGAAACGAGTTCAGCATGACGGGTTATTTATTACCAAAGCCCGCCTTGTGCACAAGGCGGGCTTTTGGTGAACGGTTTTAGTTGCAAGATAACCGTTAAACTTGTTACCTACAGAGCTAGATCAGACTACAGATAGCTGATACTGCTCTGAAGCGTACCACCTGGACTGTCTATCCAGAAGATGTAGGTGGTAGACGAGTTGTCGTTCCACCACACACTGCTGTTGGTAACCAGAGTTCCAGATGCGTCGGTTGACCCCAACGCAAGTTGGTTAGTCAGCGTCTTGGTACCGGTGATCAGAACTGATGTGTCTGCCCAGAACTGGAAGGTCTTACCAGCGGCCGGAATACTAATGTCCGTTAGTGGGAAGAAGTATGCCGTGCCATAACTGGTTGAGACCGCAGCGGCGGCAGTACCGGTTGGGCAAGCGTAGGCTAACACGTTGAGAAGACCGTCGGTCAAAGTGATCCTTGACGCGAGCAGTGAAGCGGTCGTGTTGGCGATCAGACCAGCATTGGAGACCAGGTTCAACGAGACGTAGTCTTTGTAGAAGACCAGCCCGTCAATGTTGAGCGTGTCACCCGCGGTGTAGGGAGTTGTGGCGTTGATGATCTTGAAGGCCGTAACTGCGGTCCGCGTGGTCCAATAGGTAGTTGAGAACGGAATGTTCACGAACTGCCACTGAGCAAGGGTACCTGGCGTGAAGCTGTAGGTGACAGTACCACCGGAAGCTCCAGTTAGGGTGACGTCCTGAGTGATTGGGCCAGCAACCCGAGAAGCCCGGATCCAGAAGCCCATACCGGCATAACCAGACAAGTCGCGCGAGGCGAAGGTCTGCGTCATACCGTTACCAACAACTGGAGTCGTGGCACCCTGGGTCATTAGCTGGGACTTTGTCCCATCAACATAGTTGGCAGCATCATCAGAAAGAAGACTGCCATCGTCGCCAGGAGTGACAACTGCCCAGGTACCGGCGGCCGTGCTGGCGCCCGTCCAAGCGGTAGCAGCGGCATCGGCTGTGTTAACTTGGGCGGCGCGGATCAGGGCAGCATCGTTAGCGGAAGTGTTGGTCGCGTTCACCGTGAAGAAGTTGTCGCTTGCACGACGAACGATGTTGCTGCCAGACTCGGTGGAGCTACTTAGAGTCAAACCAAGCTTGGTATTGACTATGTAGGCGGCATCACCGAGCAAGTCAGCACCAATTGCACCAAGACCAACGGCAATACCAGCGTGTGAAGACACACCGGTTGCCTTGACATCGTAGTTGGAGGTGTAATCTGGGCTAGTACCGGTCCAGTTGCCAGTTACAACACCATACTCAATGCCCAACTTTGGCACATGCTTCGACACAGCGCCACCAGCGATACTGTTCATCGTGGCAATGATAGTAATGTACTTGGAGCCACTGGCCGGAATGGTCACAGTTGGGCTCAAAGTAATATCTACCGATTCGGCGCCCGCGCCAGTCAGCGTGCCGGTACCCAGTAAGGTACCGCCGGACAGGCTTTGAGTGCCGCCAGCTGATTTGACGATTGTCCCACCCTCGTAGAGGGCGATTCCGTTTGAGGCGAAGTCGACATCGTTACCATCTGCGGCGTCAGTGACGCGGATCATCGTCACGAGAATGTCCTCGTTGGCCGCTGCAAGTTTGAAGCGGCTCATCGGAGCAGTAACAGTAGCTGCCGTATTGGACGCCATGACCTGCTGGACGACCGGCTTAGCCGTATCGACCGTGAGGGTCAGAGTACCACCGGTAGCCAGAGTGACAACTGCTGAAGTGATGGCGTTGGTCAGACCGGCAATTGTGGCAGTGGTGCCAGAGAGGGCACCAGCACCGACAATGCTGGTTTGTCCGGAGGCTCTCACCATACCGAATGACCAGGAGTCAGCAGTGTAGACAGTGACATCGCCTAGGATGTCAATCACCAATGTACCACCAGAAGAAATCTTCCAGTTGGCCGGAGCATTGAAGTCTGAACCACTATAGGAGACATAATCAATCGCACCGCCTCCGTCTGTGAATGGCTTGGTGATAGTGGTCAGCTCGTAGGTTCCGTCACCGTTAGTATCCGAACCCAAACGGATGTTGGCAAACGTGGTACTGGCAGCGGAAGGGCCGCCGTCAGTGGCAATGGCAGTATCGTCTGCGCTAATCCTCAGGGTTGAGATGTTAATGGCTTCGCCACCGGTGGCAGTCAGCAAGAGCCGACCCAACACCGCGTTGGTAGTGTTAGCTACCAGCGTACGGGTGGTTGGAATCGTGGACATCAGCGCGGTGATAGTCGGAGTCACTTTGGTGAACAGGGCACTATCACTGCAGGGTGTATCAGTCATGAAGGCAGCAGTGGTGTAGCTCACACCAGAAGACACACCAGCAACCGTAATGTCATCCCAGCCGTGGAGGCCATCACCCGTACCGGCGATACCCGTGAACAAGTTGGTCAGGGTAGCACCAGTTGGGATGTCAGCAACTATTTTGAAGGTTTCGACGGTGTTAATCGGAACGGTGTGGCTGTAGCTGAATGACGCGATACCACTAGCGGGCGTAGTGACAGTACTGCCCAACTGGGTCCAAGTAGTGCCATCCCACCAGAGTAGTTTGGCATTGGTCACATCACCAGTGCCGACGAGGTTAACAATGTCGCTGCCTGCTACGGCAGTGTCGTCAAAGAAACGCACTGTTGTAGCAGTAATCTGAGCGGCCTCACCAATCGCCTGCATTCTGAATTGGGCGAACTCAAAGTTAGTTGTACCCAGCGAGAAGTTAGCGGCGGCTGGAGTGTTCGGCCCGGCAGAAACGATCAGAGTACCGTGGGCGGCCAAGGTGTGGTCTGACGCCAGACCGACGGCCACATCAGTAATTGGGGTAATGTTGGCAGCGGTGCTGTCAATCTTGGCGTTAGAACTGGTGCCATAGATCTCAAGGTCAGTAACGGCTGACAAGTAGTACTTCAGCGTGTCAGTCACAGTGGCTGACGAGGAGATGTCCACCTTCAGGGTTACTTCAGTGTTCCCACTTACCGGAACAGTGAAGAGACCGCTACCGTTTTGGAACTTGAGGGTAGTAGCGGCAACGGTGGCGCTGTCGTTAGTCGGAACGGCTGCGCCGTTGATGTAGAGACGCGCGTTCTGAATATCAGTTGCCGTTGGCGCCGTACCGCCGTTGGTATAGGTCAGTTTCGTGACCTTGACACCTTCGTTGGCACCAGCGCTGAATTTCCATTTGGCAACTTCAGCCTGGTACACACCAACTACATAGGCTTGGGCACTCAAGTTGGTCGCGGCCCGAGTCACGCCAAGCGTACCTTGGACAATGCTCTGGGCTAGGCCGGTTTGAGAGGTGAAGACTAGGTTACCTGCCCTGGTGATCACTACCTGACCGCTGGAGTTCTGGCCGAAAGCCTGAACATCAGCGGCTTGGTAAACCTGGAAGATAACTGTGCGGGTCGAAGTAACGCCCGCGGCAATGTCGGCGTCAATGTAGACGATCTTGTTCTGGCTGACCGGCACGGCGAACAGCGGGTTACCCGTGAAGGTAACTGTGCCGTTCGTAAGTGCTGGCATAGTACTGCCGATCTGGGCACCGTTAATCTTCAGGCGAAGATTGGAGACATCGGAATCAACCGATGTGCCGGTTTCGGTGAAAGTAATCGAGTTGACATTGAAGCCTTCGGTAATGGCGGCAAACTTGAATGAGGCGATCGCCTGATCGGTGCTGCCAGAAAGCACATTGCCAACAGCCGGGGTGGTTTGTACATTCACATCAAACTCACCGACGGTGACATTGGCAAGGACAAAGCCGTTACCGATGGCCGGGAAAGTTCCGCCTATGGTACCAGTGCCGGTAAGCGTAATGTCCGCGGCGCTACTAATGGCTATCTGGATGACAGCGCCCACATGGGTAGCAGCCGTGCTAACGTGAATGGACAATTCTTTGCTAGTCCCAGCTGGAATTAACCAGGCCAGGCCAGTAAAGCTAGCTCTGTGTGTTGTGGTGTTAAAACTTTGCTCGGAGCCCAATTGGGTGCTCCCATCATAGAGTTTCACACCAGTAACATCGGCATCGACTGAAAGACCCGTGCGAGTCAGAACAATGGTATTGATCAGCGCATTGTCCGCGGCGCCGGCAGCAAAGTTGAACTTTGCCATTGTGACATTTGCCGCGCCTGCAGCGATGATAGTTTGCGGTGGAGTGGTGCCAGCAATACTGACATTCACACTGCCATTAACGGTAGGAGTGGTGCCAACATAGACCCGAGTAAAGATATCGGAACTGTTGGTTGAAGCAGTTTGCCGTTCCAAGCCACCTGACGGGTCCAAGCTTGATACTCGAACACCGGTTTGACATAAAGATCGTAGGTGCCGTTAGCGGCGCTGCTGGCGATCTTTATTGTCCAGGTCAGAGTGAGCTGACCGTTGTTGGGAACATCCGCGCCGTCATAGTAGACGAAGCGGTTGTTGTTCAGTACGAAGCTGGAAGGATCAAGCCAAGACGGCGTGTTGTCCTGCGGCTTAGAAGTCCCGATGCCAAAAGTGCCGATCGGAACTTGTTTGCCGGCCGGAGCCGCTCCCAGAGAAGTCTTGCCCTTAATGGTCGTCCCAGAAAGGTTCTGCAAGGTTACTGAGAGGGTCACGCTTTGATTTTGGAGGGCGGTCACATAGTGAGCCTTGCCATCCGCGGTAATAGTGTTTGGCGTTTGATCAATCCACTTGTAATTGTAGACAGGAGCCGCGGAAACGGCTGTGGCCGGAGCAGCCAACCACACGGAGGTGGCAACTGCCATCGTCCAGGCCAATACCCGCGACGTCTTGTTAAGTAAATTGTTCATTAATTGTATTGTTTCTAGATTAGGACTATACGTATTTATTTGAATATGGCGGACATTTACCCAAGCGTTAGTTTTGACCGCCTTCGACCCCGGGTAAATTGTTATCAACAGGATTGTTGTCTAAGGTTGGTTGCTCCCAAATCAGCCGACCATTGATAGTCAGCTCGGTGAGCGTAATAGTGTCACCATTGAGATATCCAGAAACGACGGCACGATCAGAGCCCATATAAGAAATCAGGTCGATAGTGGAACCGGCGAGATAATAGCGCTTGCCACTAACCATTAAAGTCGGCTTGGCAGTGTAGCTGCCGATCGTACCAGCAAGAGTAACGAATCCATTAGTTGGTGTTGCAACGGTTGCTTCGCCGGCGGCGGTGTTGGCGGTGGTTGGCTGACTCGTGAGCGGTTGGATAAGCTTATCTAACTGGTCGCGCATCGCCAGTATGGTCTTCTTCACTTCATCGCCATTGACGTTGCCCGTAGCGATGCCGGAGAGAATATTTTTCTGCGATTCAATTAAAGTCTTCAGTTTGGTATTCAAATCATTATCGGGAGAGAGACTAGACAGGCTGGTTTGAGCGCTGTCGATGGCTTTCTGCGATTCGGCCAGAAGGGCGGGCACCTGGCTGCTATCGGCGTTCTCAAGCGCGTGGATGCGGTCATTAACAATAGATAGCTGCACAGCGGCTCTTTGGGCCGGGTCAGTGGTAAGAGCCACCTCAACGGCCTCAAAGGCCTTTTTAACGCCAAATAGCGGGTCACCCGGCTGGGCAGTTCGCGCCATAGCGCCGGTAGTGAAAGTGACTAAGAAAACGGCCATTACGATGCCGACGGTGGCGGGGATGCCCAAGACTATTCTCTTGGGTGTGAACAGACGCTGGAGTTGCTGGAGGGACATTACCAAATCCCCTACTTCGGTGTGAGTTTGAACGGCATCGATCAAGTTGGCCTGCCCCATTTTCTTAAACAGCCGGTCCCGAATTCTTTGCCGCTGGGTAATAGATAAATTCGCATCTTTGCCCAAGATGCTTAGTTCCTTGATCAAATTGTCGTGGTTTTGGATAGCCATTAAAAATTCCCGAAATACCTAAAGGTGAAGTGAGTTTTGCTTTTTCCCCACTCCCCAAAGATCCTTTTCGAGAACCCTTAAGGACTCTGCAAGTTGTGAGTAATGAGTATGGAGTTACGAGTGAGCCGGCGGAAATTCATTACTCGTTTTTTGTTTCCCGATCAGCCCCTTGATTGTGCCGATAAGCATTCTACTGAGCTCATCAGTGCAAATCAGGGCTCTGTCACGCATTTGAGTATCAATGTAGTCCAGGTCGCAAGCGATGGTAATCTGTGTCTCAAGCTCCATCAGCGAGCCACGGGCAATGCGCAGAAAACGAACGAAATCCTGTGTTGATGCCCTACCCCACCCTTCAGCGATATTGGAGGGAATGGAGATAGCATTGCGACGAATTTGATTTGAAAGTGCGTGTTGCTCGTTAGGCGGCAATTGCTTGGCTAAGTCGTAAACGATAGGTACGAGACGGCAACTTTTCTGCCAAATCTCCAGCTTTTGATATCCCCCGTCACTCATTTCTCGATACTCGCAACTCGTTACTGAACACGTCTTTTAGTTTTTTGAGGGCGCGAGAGGTCAGGGCGCGGATGTTGTCTTCTTTTTTCTTCATCACTTGCGCAACTCGGGCGATCGGCAATTGCTCGACGAAGCGAAGGCGCAGGACTTTTTCATATTCTTCCGGGAGGCTCCTCAGCGCTTGTTCGATCTCGCTTTTTTCGCGGTAGAGTTCGGCCCCTTCAAGGTCAGCCATTTCCGGCAAATCCTCGAAAGAGAGTTCTGACCGTTGGTTCAAACGGTAGTAATCTACCACTCCGTTGCGCGCGATGGCATACAGCCAGCTGCTGAAACTGATACCCGTCCTCGGATGATATTGATGTAATTTCTGCCACCCCTTCAAGAACACATCAGCGGTAATGTCCTCGGCTATCGGTACCGACTTCACCTTGGTGTAAATGAAGCGATAGACCTTAGCCGCCCAAATCTCATAGAGTTCACCGAAAGCTTGCTCATCGCCAGCCTTGGCTTTGGCAAGCAGATGAAGCTCTACCGTAGAAGACTGTCCTTCTTCGGGGGTAGCGACAGAACTAGAGTCAAGCTGCAAATCAGGCATTTGGCCCTACATTAGTTACAACGGAATTGACCCTATTTTTGTGACACAACAAAGGAAAAACTCGCCTCCGGAGCGAGAAATGCTGATTTGACTTGTGAGTAAAAATTAAGCCTGTCAATTTGACCTCTGGATTATACCTGTAAACCCCGAGAGAAATCAATACCCCGCCCAATATCCCCCACTTTGTCATCCCCGAGTTCTGCCCGCTACCCCATTGTCATTCTTGCGAAGGCAGGAATCCAGTTTCTCCCTAAAAATAAAATGGATTCCGGACTAAATCCGGAATGACGAGAAGGGGGATCGAAGTGGCACTGTCTGGGGAGAGGAAAATCAATGCCCCGTTCTGCTATACAGCAAGAACGGGGCATTGGTAATTGGGGCCTGGTTGGAATCGTGTTTCTTATAGGAAGCGCGGGCGTAAGTTGGGTGAATGTTGATAAATGTCCGGAATGCCGTCGTTGTCGTAATCAATGAGGTTCCAGTTAACATTGCCGTTTTCGTCGCGCGGAACATACATTATCAGAGCGGTCTGGCCGGCGGAGTCGGAACTGGTCGGCGCTGCTTCCGAGGCGGGAGGGGTTTGACCAGAAGTCGGATTATCATTGGACACAGACGTTTCATCGCCATCAAATTCCTGCATCATATTTTGATGAATTTCCTGCATTTCGGCTTGGTGCTCCTTGCGCATTTGCCGGATTTGTTGGCGCAAGTCAGATATCGGCAAGTCGGGCAGTGGGTGCGGGGGCATAGCATTCAGGCGGTTTTCCCGGCGGGTTTGGACTGCTTCCAGCGCATCAAGTACCCGCTGGAAAGCGGCCTTCTCCGCGGGGTTGGTAGCCGCAGCCAGTTTCTTCCGAAAAGCATCCTGCACCGCACTGATTTGTTCGATGCTGCGGGAGAGGTGCTCAACTGCTTCCTGTTGGTGCATCTGCCACGCAGTTTGGGTCGGAGGAGAAGACAGCTGGCTGGGATCAATGCTCTGTAACTCAGCTAGCTCCTCTATGCGTTCATCGGCCATGCGGGCATAGAGGGTGGCTTTAACATTCGGATCGGCTGTTAACTGCTGTTGAATCCGCTCCATCCACTGATCCATAGGATAGAGAGCATCCCCCGGTTTGGCAGTATCAGCTAATGTGGCTGTTCCCCCGCCCAGAGCAAGCAACACGGCCAATACCACGGGTACTAAAATAGGCATAGTGAACCTTATGGGGTGAATAATATGACGAGGGTTAATCCGGCCAGGGCGAGAATTTATTACATCCAGTATGTGAAATCTGATAGCCGAGCGATGAGCCTCTGACAACTTGAAACCCTTCCCCGCTTGGCGGATGAAATCTTGGAGCTGGTTGTCGGTATATTTAGTCATGGTTTAAATTGTCCCGTAATTTATCTAGTCCTCGCTTGACGATTACCCGAAGTGAATTTTTGGTTTTGCCGGTAAGCTCGGCGATTTCGGCGTAATCCAGCTCTTCGACGAATTTGAGCTTGAGAACGGTCTGATAGAGCTCGGGCAGGCGATTGACTTCTTGTAAAACCTGCTCTATTTCGGTCTTGGTGCCAACTTCCGCTTGTATATCCGTAGGACCGGCCAGTTCCGTTACGGTATCTAGGCCGGATTCTGCGCGGTGGCGGCGGTAAAAGTCGATGAGGGTGTAGCGGGCGATAGAAAAGATCCAAGCTTTGAAACTGCGTTTGGGGTCATACCGCGCAAGCCCCTGCCAAGCCTCAAGGAAGACCTGACTGGCCATTTCCTTAGCATCTTCGGGGTTGTTCAGCCGAAAGGCAAGAAAGCGATAGATCGGGTCCGCCAACAGGTCAAAAAGTTGGGCAAAAGCGGCTTGATCCCCTTTTTTGGCCTTGGCGGCTAATCTGTTTAAGATGTCCATTGCTGGGTCATAGTACCTGCTATTTGGTGACTTTGTCTATCACTCCCCCGCCGAGGCAGGTTTTTTGATCGTAAATGACCAGCGACTGGCCGGGGGTAAGGGCGCGCTCCGGTTTATCGAAGATGAACTGCCAGCGGTTATTTTTTCGCATTAATTCGCCGGGATAGACATCGGGACCGTATCTGGGCTTAGCGGTCAGGAGATAGTTGCGAGTAATAAGTTGCGAGTTGCGAGAGGAGGGCCTTTTGGTCTGCCCCCCACTCGATACTCGATACTCGACACTCGATACTCCGCCTATAAGGTGGAGGTTTTCTAAAATCACACCTTTGCCGTAGGTAGCGGAATCGGGGCCGACAATGACTAGATTTTTCTTGATATCGGTCCCAATGACGTAAAGTGGATGCGGCTGGCCAGCCAGTCCTTCCACGCGCCGTTGGCCAATGGTGTAAAACCAAGCGCCTTCATGAGCTCCCAGCACTTTTCCCTCTTGGTTAACAATTTTGCCAGTTTTAGTCTTAATCACAGTTTTAAGAAATGTTCTTACATCTATGGGGCCGATAAAACAAATCCCCTGGCTGTCTTTTTTTTCGGCAGTAGGTAAGTTGAACTTTCTGGCTAGGGCGCGAGCCTGCTTTTTGGAGTATTTGCCGACCGGGAACAAAATTTTTGCGAGCTGCTTTTGGGTCAGATTGTACAGAAAATAGGTCTGATCCTTGACCGGATCATTGCCTTTGAGCAGGGAGTATTGAGTATTGAGTAATGAGTATTGAGCGAGAGTGGTTTTATTTTTCTTATCACTCGTTACTCGCAACTCGTTACTCGCAACTCTCCGAGCATAATGGCCGGTAGCGATGAAATCCGCTCCCAGTGCCAAACATTTTTTCAAAAAGAGATCAAATTTAATTTCTTTGTTGCACATCACATCCGGATTCGGCGTCCGGCCGGCTTTATATTCGGCAAAAAAGTAGTCTAAGACTTTCTTTTTGTATTCCTTTTCAAAATTAAAAGTGTAATAGGGGATGCCGAGACGCTGGCAGACGGCGCGAACATCAGCAAAATCCGCTTCGGCAGTGCAATAGGTGATACCATCAATATTTTCGCTCCAGTTCTTCATAAACACGCCGACCACATCAAAACCTTCCCGCTTTAATAGGGCGGCGGCAACGGAAGAGTCCACTCCCCCACTCATTGCGACGAAAACGGTTAGTTTTGCCTTGCTGGACATACCCCGTAGAAGAATTTAGAAGATATTTTGCCTACTGCTGTCGGCCATCCTGTGCTATTTCATACTCCCCGTCTAGATTTTTAGATGTGTCCAAGGCCGTCCCATGCAAATATCATCGGCCGAGAGCATTCTAAATTTCTCTACGGGGCATAATTTTATTCTACACGACAAAAAATAGGCGGCGCATACCACAAGGGCTGCTGCCGCCTAACTGACTCGGATGACTTCAGCTTTCGCCCAATGAGAGTGATGGCTGACAATGAACAGGTCCTCCTCGAGCATGATCCCCAGTTGATTGCTGTTAGCTCTGCATTCAGGGCAAAGCAGCACTACTACTCGCCTGTTGCTGATAGGGATCGGATCGAGAGTCGGGCCCCGGTCGTAGGCCTGAAGATGAGCCTGATACAAGACACTTGTCCGTCCGCAGGCCGGGCAAGTACCAACATCAAGTTCCTGCGGCTCGCTGGTTGCTTGCTTGCCTTTATCTTGCATCTTGCATCCCTTCTTCACCCGTCCCGGCCCCGGCTTGCTGCACTTTGGGCGTCTTTTTGGCGAGCTTCCGTAGCACTCTGTCCTCAATCTGATGCTCGAACTGAGACAGGATCTCCAGATTGCGATCTCCTATCTCCAAGGGGCCCATCAACCTGCAGCGGGCTTCTACCACCCTTGGGGAGTTGAGCAGAGCTGCCTTAAGACTTCCCTGCCAAATAATCTCTTCGCGCAGAATCCTGCCATAGGGCCTCAGCTCCTGACCAGTAAACTCTGGACGCATCGGACGCATTGCTGATTCCTCCTTAAGGTACAGATTTCGGTAATGGTCACCGACGACAAACCACAAATGGGATGGAGGGCTCTCCCCCATCCCTGCTGTCTGATTTGTCGCCGATCACCTTACCACCATTTCCACCAAGGGGACTTTTTAGGTTGTTCGGGCGGGAAAAGCAGAAGCTTCAGGTGGTCAAGTTCCGCCTTCAGGCTTCCCCTTAAGTCCTCTCTTACCTCCCGGCGCAAGGAGTGGATCTCTGAACCTAAGGAGTTGAGGGCAAATATTAGTTTCTGGCGGTATTCCTCCTCCGCCTCTTTCTCTTGCTGGGTCATTAGCGCCTGCGTAGCGGCACTTTCCCCCATTGCCGGTTCGCCTTTGTTCGCAAGCATATGCTTGACGCCGGCAACGGTGAAAAGGTCGGACTCCAACAGATATTTGACCCGCTCCAGCACTCCTACGTCCGCCTCGGTAAAGAGCCGGTGGTTATATTGGTTGCGGTAATTGGAAAGAAATTCGCCAAAACGCTTCTCCCAGTTGCGGAGAGTGCTTTCGTTAACATTCAAAAACTTGGCTACTTCGGTCAGGGAGTAGGTTTGCGTCGGGGTGGATGTAGATGAATCGGCCGACTGGGTCGGGGCAATAGGTTCTGCTTGAGCGGTATCAAGTTCCATTTAATTTGATTTTAATACGATTAGTGAGCTACCGCAACGTTGCGGCGGAGCGCAACGGCGTTGTAACTCCCCTGCCTTTTTTCGCTACAGCAGCATAAAGCTTGGGCGCAACGTCGTTGCGGTCGGTATTTACCGAACCGCGTAAAAAAGAATGATAATAGCAATTAGCGTGGCGACTGTAAGCATATGAGTTTCTCCTACCTCAACGTTGCGGCGGAGCGCAACAACGTTGTAGGTCTCCTGCAACAACATTGTAACAGCGACCGCAACAATGTTGCAACCCCCTTAGTTTTCCACATACTCATTTTGCGCCCGCGAGGATAGACCTAGATAAATATATAATATAGTAGCCTGTTTTTGGATCTGCCACTTCCGCAACAACATTGTTGCGGTAGGTGAGTGCGACCGCAACACCGTTGCGGTCGTCCGCAACCGTCATGTTGCGGTAGGTTAGATTGACGTGGCGGTAACAAAAGTGGTGTAATCACAGTTTTTTAATGTGGGTAAAAGCGAAGTTGGTTCTGTAACTGTATTATTGACCTACCGCAACGTTGCGGTAGGTGCCCGCAGCAACGTTGTAACATCTTGAAATATTTATTTTTTATGTTGTGATATAAAAACATATGAAATAGCCCGCCTTGTTGAAGGGCGGGCGGAGGGTTGAGATGGCCGCATCCGGTTTACTAGATGCGACGGCTACATAAGTTGCAAGAGAGACCGGAGGCCGTGCTCATTCGGCCTCCGGGGTGTAGCCATGGGCTCCTCCTCAATCTCGTGTGAAGAGAGGAGCAAGGGCCTGGTTGAAATCTGAAGGAGACGGGCGGGGAAAGAGCCGTTCTGCCCTTGCCTCGCCCGTCAAGAGGGGATGGACCCTCACCATGCCACTCAGACTCGGAATCGATCAGAGATAGCGTTGGGAATGTTGCTGGTGCGCGACCAGCTTACGTATCAAATGTCCCCGGTCTAACCCGAAGAAAAAGGAAGAGTTTCCTTGGTCCCGTGGCCCTAACTCTCCCTTAGTAACAAGGTACTAAGAGCTTCACTTGTCAAATTACACGGGAAATTGGTCGCTCGTAATTGAATTACACCACAGAAAATAGAATTTGTAAAAAAATCAGGTTTGGGAAATGACTTATCCACAATGATGGCGGACTGTTAAACACCAGCAAAGTGATCGGGAAGCGACCGCAACGATGTTGCGGCGGCACTTCTCTTTCTGGAAGCGGAAAATTAATTAGGTATTACAACGTTGTTGCGCTCCGCCGCAACGTTGAGGTAGGGGATTAGGCTAGTTCTGGGAACCAGAGTTTGATCTCCTTGGCAGCAGTTTCCGACGCATCGGAGGCGTGAATGAGATTTTTCACCGCCCGGTCTTCGCTGTCAGCTTTGGCATAATCCTCGCTTTGGTTACCGAGATCGCCGCGGATCGTGCCGGCATTGGCATCAGCCGGCAAAGTCGCACCCACGATCCGGCGTGCCTCAGCGATAGCATTATCACCCTCAATAATCATCGCCACCACCGGTCCGGAGGAGAGAAAGGCAACCATTCGACGCCTTACATCCTCGCCTTTGCGGATACCTAAGTCAGCATAGTGTTCACTGGCAAACGCGGCATCTACCTGCCGCTCTTTTTCCGCGACAATGCGCAAGCCAGTAACCGTTAATCGGTCTTTGATCTCCTTCTGTAAACCCTGCTTAACAGCATCGGGCTTGAGAACGACCAATGTTCTTTCCGTCATTGCTTTTACAGCTTAAAGGTTTTCTTGATCCTGACGCCATCGCGATAGGGACCGATGACCGCCAAACAAAGGCGGCCATCCTTAAAGATTTTTTTGGCTAGCCGCAACACCTGGGCGGCGGTAACTTGTTTCACCTTGCGCCTGATAGAGTCGATGCTCTCAGTTTTTTGATAGAGGAGCTCCTGAATGCCAAAGGAAAACGCAACTTCACTGGAATCTTCCATATCCAAAACCAAGCCCCCGACCAGATATTCCTTGGCTTTGGCCAATTCTTTGGGAGGCACGGGGCTACGGGAAATTTCCCGAAATTCATTCAGGATGGTTTTGATGGCCAGATCGATGCGTTTCACATCCACGCCGGCGCTGGCTACTAAATAGCCGGTATCGGTATAGTTGGCCGACATCGCCCGGACATAATAGGCCAGACCATGGCGTTCGCGGACAGAGGCGAACAGCCGCGAGCTCATCCCGCCACCCAAGACCGCCGCGAGAACCTTGGCGGTGTAACGGTCAGGATGATTACCCCCAAAAGTTGGTACACCCAGCACCAGATGCGCCTGCTCGGTTTTCTTGTAAACAACCTGCAGTTTTTTGCGGGGGGATGTGGCGGTCAGGGGCAAGGGAGAGTTCTTTTTGCCGGCTTTAGGGTAGGGGAGATATTTCTTTACCAATTGCTCAACCTTGGCCATAGTGGTGTTGCCGGCGACGGCAACCACGACATTGGAAGGAGTGTAAAGCCGTGCCCGATAATCGAGAAAGTCCTGCCTCTTCACTTGCTTGATGACTTCCGGCCGGCCAATAGTTGGCCATCCCAAAGGATGGTCGCCCACGAGGAGCCGCTCAAAGATGTCCCAGATCTTGCGGCTGGGGGTGTCTTGGTACATGTTGTATTCTTCCAAAATCACGCCGCGTTCGCGCTCCAAGCCATCAGGGTCAAAGCGGGCGTTCAAGAGCATGTCTGACAGCACGTCGAAGGCAACTTCTATCTTTTCTTTCTCGACCTTGACGAAATAGCCTACGAATTCATCATCGGTGAAGGCGTTAAATACGCCGCCGACGGCATCGATCGCCTCGGCCACCGAGCGGGGAGTGGGATAGCGCTGGCCACCCTTGAAGAACATGTGCTCCAAGAAGTGGGCAATGCCGTTAATTGATCTAGTTTCATAGCGGGAGCCGGCCCGTATCATAATCACTACACTGACCGCCTCGGTTGAGGTCATCGGCATCACCAACATCCGTAGTCGAGTGGGAAGGGTGGACTTTTTAATGTCGATCATGTTTTGGATGACTTATTTGGCAATATCTTCCGAGCGGAGCTCGCGGATGACCATCACTTTGACCTGGCCGGGATAGGTCATTTCTTTTTCGATCTGGCGGGCGACATTATGGGAAAGTTTGGCCGCTGCCAAATCATCGACCTTATCGGGCATGACCATGATGCGCACTTCGCGGCCGGCCTGAATGGCGTAGGCTTTCGCTACGCCTTCGTAGGAAGTCGCGATGCGTTCAAGGTCTTCCAGGCGTTTGACGAAATTTTCCGCGGACTCCCGCCGTGCGCCCGGACGAGCGGCAGAAATGGCATCGGACGCCATCACAATGAAATCTAATGGCGTTTTGGGGCCACCAAAGCCCTCGTGAGACACTTCCAAGGCAGAAATCACCTCTTTGGGCATTCCATACTTCACAGCGATGTCACGCGAGAGCTCAGTGTGGCTGCCTTCGTATTCGTGATCAAGCGCTTTGCCGATGTCGTGCATCAAAGTGGCGAGCTTAGCGAGGCGCACATCAATGCCCAGTTGCGCTGCCATCATCGCCGCCAAATGCGCGGCTTCGACGGAATGGCGAAGCACATTTTGGCCGTAGCTGGTACGGAAGTTAAGCCGACCAACGATTTTGATGAGATCGGGATGCAGACCGGTCAGGCCCAGTTCCAACACGGCATCCTCACCGGCCTTTTTCATTTCGGCGTTAATTTCTTTATCCGCCTTCTCCACCATCTCCTCAATGCGGGCTGGTTGGATCCGGCCGTCTTTCACCAGCCGCTCCAGCGCGCGCTTGGCAATATGCCGGCGAATGGGGTCAAATCCGGAAATCACCACCGCGTCCGGGGTGTCATCGATGATAAGATCAACGCCGGTGGCTTTTTCAAAGGCATGGATGTTACGGCCCTCCTTGCCGATGATGCGGCCTTTTAGATCATCGCTTGGGATGGGCACGGAAAAGACGGTGCTTTCGGTGGCAGTTTCCGCCGCATAGCGCTGAATAGCCTCGGTGATGATCTCTCGGGCTTTGTCCTCCGCTTGGTCGCGGGTTTCCTGTTCAACAGTTTTGATAATGCGCAGGACATCGTCTTTGTATTCCTTTTCCAGCCGAGCAAAGAGCTGCTCCTTGGCTTCCTCGTGGGGAAGGTGCGTGATATCCTCTAATTTTTTCAGCTGATTATCACGGATCTTGATAATCTCTTCTTTGATCTCCTGAATCTCTTTGTCCTTATTCAGAATTGCCTCTTTTTGCTTGTCCAGATCGTCCAGCTTGCGGTCCAATTGTTCATCTTTGGCAATGATGCGCTTCTCTAAATCCAGCACCTCAGCCCGGCGCTCTTTCTCTTCTTTCTCGGCCCGATCGCGAATTCTGGAGGATTCTTCCTTGCCCTCCAAGACAGTTTCTTTGGCTTGCTGTTCGGCAGCCGCCAGTTTTTCTTTGGCCCTGCCCAGGATCTTATCGGCATCCTGTTCAGCTTTGGTAATCCTTTGGCGGGAGATCAGGATACGAACAAAATACCCAACCAGCACCCCGATCAGCCCGGCGATTATTCCTGTAAATAAACCTGACATAGCGAACCTCCGGTTACACTAGGCCAGAGCCCTGCGTCCAGACGGACACACTGCCCCCATTCGACTTTCGCGTAAATTAAAAGAAGAAGCTGAAACCGATGACCTGCAAAAGTGGCTTAAGCACCGGCGCGAAAGTGACAATTTGAATCCCTAGGAGAGGGAGTAAAAGGCTCATTAACCTAGATGACTTGTTAATATATATGTTAGGACAGAAGCAGAAAATTCAGGATTGTCCTGACATTACTGTACCCCAAAGTCGGTCGCCCGTCAAATTGTTTTGTATACTGAAACTGACGGTTAATAGGGATACGCGCCGATGAAGCAAAGGGGGCAATTTGGGTTCGGTATGGCCGCGATCATTGCGGTGGCAGTATTGGCACCGGTAGTCCTAGCCCTAGCCGAGGATGCCGGCGGCCCGGCGGTAATTATCAATGAGTTGGCATGGGCGGGGAGTACCAAATCAGCATCGGACGAGTGGATCGAATTGAAAAATTTGGCTGCCGAACCAGCGGAAATCGGCAGTTGGCAATTAACTAAGAACACCGGAACGGAGCAATTGATGCTGACCCTCCCCGCTGATAAGCAAATTCCCGCTGGCGGTTATTTTATCATCTCCAATTTCGACGCGGGCAACTCGGTACTGGCAATTGAACCGGATGTGGTGGACACGGCGGTGACTTTATCAAACGATAAATTGCAAATTAAGTTATACAAAGGCGATTGGCAGGACGCAGCAAATTTGGTAGACACGGCGGGCGGCGGGGGAGTCCCGCCGGCCGGCAACAACACCGCCAAAAGTTCAATGGAGCGCAATGCGGATGACAGCGGCTGGCATGATGCGTTAGCGGCTGTGCATCTGGATAGTGACGTAACTGACTTGGGTACGCCGGGGGCGGAAAACTCGGTATTAATAGAGCCCCCGACCCTTGAGAGCATCACTCCCGCCCAAGCGGAAAGAGATTCCCAATTGCAAATCGAGGGTATCATTGGCACCAATTTCAGTTTGGACCCGCCGCCGATCGTGCGGCTAAAATTCGGCGATACGACTGTTGCGGCCGATAATATCCACATGGCGAGTTCCACCCTGATCGATGGCGGCCGGTTCAACTTAAGTGACGCGTCCGTTGGCAAATGGGATTTGGTGGTGACAAATCCGGATGGGCAAACCGCTACTTTGCCGCAGGCGGTGGAGGTGACAGAACCGCCGCCGCAATATGATCTAACTACTACGGTACGAATTAATGAGGTTTACCCCCAGCCCAATACCACCAGTAATGACGAGTTTGTTGAGCTGTACAATTTGGGCGATAAAATTGTAAATCTTACCGGCTGGATACTGGATGATGCCCGCAATAGCGGTTCGAGCCCGTTTACATTGGGCGCGCAAAATATTCTGCCGAAAAGCTATCTGGTAATTTACAAAAGCGAGAGCAAGCTTACTCTGAATGACAGCGGAGATGATGCTTATTTAATTCAGCCAAATGGATTTGAACTAGACCATACGACATATACCGCGGCGCCGCGCGGGCAGACGTGGGCGCGGTTTGACGACGGCTGGAAATGGACAAATTCGCCCACGCCCAACGGCAAAAATGTGTTTAGTTCACCGCCGCCTCCGCCCCAAAACCCAGTGCCAGTGGAGGAGCCTGATACCCCCACAGCAGCACCAGCAACTTTTCAAAAGGGAGACATATTAGTCACCGAGTTGTTGCCTAATCCCAAAGATGGCGACGAGTTCATCGAGCTATATAACGGCTCCGGCAAACTGATAGAGCTCAAGGGTTGGACGCTCCAAGACAAATCAAAACATAAATATAAAATTGACGATTTCGCACTCAATATCCAAACTACTAGTACGCTTACGATCCAGCCCGGGCAGTACGTGGTGGTGACTGAAACTATGTCTGGGATTGCCTTAAATAATACCGGCGGGGAAACGGTAACCCTGTTAGACCCAGCGGGTGATGTAATCGCAACGGTGAGTTATCTAGACAAAGCTCCGGCTGGCGCCGCTTACGCGTTCAGTGATGGAATATGGACCTGGAGTCAATATCCAACACCGGGACAGGTAAATGTTTTGGGGCTGGATGAGGCAGACGAGCAGCCGCCGCAGATCGATATAGTGCTGCCGGAGTCGTTGCCAGTAACTGGCGAGGGCCAGCGTCGGTGGTGGGGAATCGGGCTTACGAGCTTGGCGTTGAGTGCTATAGTGTTCTGGAATTATGCTAAGCGTCGCCACCCACAACCTAGTTGAGACCCACCGCTTGGGCGAAACCATCGGCCGCAATCTGCGGGGCGATGAGACTTTCGCGCTGATGAGCCCTCTGGGCGGGGGGAAGACCAGTTTCACACAGGGGCTGGCCAAGGGCATCGGGGCGAAGGCGCGGGTGCTGAGCCCGACCTTCGTTTTGGAGCGGATTTACCGCGGCCCAAAATTCAATCTCCACCATTTTGATATGTACCGCATCGAGGCAAAGGATACTGAATCTACCGGCCTTTTGGATATTCTGGGCGAGGCGGTGGTAGTAGTGGAGTGGGCCGAAAAAATCAAATCACTTTTGCCCGCCGATACCATTTGGGTGACAATCAAAATGGGTGAGGAGGACGAGCGGACTTTTGAATTTAAGTATCCGGAGGGCAGAAATTATGTCTTCAAAAATGTTCAAAGGTAATGTGCTAGGCATCGACACCGCGGAGAGCGAAACGGCCATCGGGCTGAATGATGAAGTGGTCAGCTGGCTCTCGGTGCGCAACCAATCCAAGAAACTTTTGCCGCAAATCGCTAAACTCATTCGGAGTCAAAAACTCACTCCGCAAAAAATTAAGGGTGTGGTGGTGAACATCGGCCCGGGCTCTTTCACCGGACTTAGAGTTGGGCTAACTGTTGCCAATGGTTTTGGCTATGGCCTGAAGATCCCCGTCATTGGAATGAGCGAGTTTGACATCATCCGGCTGTTCTATCCCAAAGCGGACATCATTGCGTTAGACGCCAAGCGAGGGGAGTTGTTTGTGCAAGTTGGGAAACATTCGCCTAAAATGATGCCGGTTAAAAAACTGGGCGGGCTGATCAAGCGGGGGATGAGCATTTACATCGAAAGTGGGCTGGTAGTGGCACTGCATCCGCAATTAAAGAAAGCGGGGACTATCTACTTAGCCGAAATCCCGCGGGTGGAAAAAATGGCGGCGATGTTGAGAATAGCAGGTCAGCGGGTTAGCAGGTCAGAGAAAAAGACGAAAAGATTTATGCCGATAATGCCGCTCTATCTGCGCGGCGCAAACATCACCAAACCAAAAGCTACATAAACCAAAAACTCACGATCGTGAGTTTTTGGTTCTAGTTGTAGCCAGAGCCGGGAAAGGGTTAGGAACATAGGATTTAAAAAGAGCCCCGGTTACCCGGGGCTTGCAGCGCTTGGCTGCTCATTGCCAGCATCTAAGATTGATCCACGGTGGGAAGAAAAGTAGTTAGATGCCGGAGGTGGCGGACAGCACAATGCTGCCGCCGATACTTCCACCACGCATGATGGCACCTCCAAGAGAACGGTTAGGTACACTCGCAGCTTGTGGCCACAAGTGCTTTTATTGTAGCAAAAAAGTAGCCCCGGTTACCCGGGGCTTGGACAGCACAGTTCTGCTCTGGCCGCTAAGAAGCAGTCGTGGAAGATCTGCTAGGTGCTCCAGGTTGCCACCGTGGTAGCGTTCAGAACTATGGTGCTGATGGTGCCGCCGCGATGCGGGGCACCACCGATTGATCCACCTACCATACATCACCTCCAGAGAGATGGGATTAGGTGCACTTGCAGCGGATGCCGCAAGTGCCTTCATTGTATCAAACCTTACAGACCCATTAGGAATTTGATGGTCTTGCCTTCAATGATGGCCTGGGCGGGTTTGATGTCAGCGGGCACTACGCGGAAGTTGCGGGGGTCATTCAGCATCGCCTGAAGGGCATCTGTGGTGCTGGTATCAACGGCTGTTGATGCAATAATCGTCGGAGCGGGGGCGGGCGTTTGGGAAACTGCTGGGGCAGCAGACGCAGCAAGGGGCTGCTCGGCGATCAAAAGAGCGTTAATTTCTTCGTTTAATAAAATTACACTTAAAAGCAGCAGAAGACCTACGATGATAACCAAGATAACATCGCGGCGAACTAGGGAATGGATTTGGTCGTTGAGGGATTTCATCGCTTAATGGGCAAGCTTAGAGTTTCGCTGATAATATTGGGCTTAACGGCCAGCACAAATGACGTATAAGAAGCCTGGGTTGGTTCACCGGTATATTCCAGTTCCAAAGTCACCGGTTCCTTGCCGATATTGAAAGAGATTGATTTGAATTCGCCTTGGGGCGCTAGCCAGCCACCGGGGATCGCTTTGTTAATGGCGCTGTCTGCGACAAAGAGGGCGGGGTGGGTGGTGATGAAATTGCCCTTTTGGGTAGTACCCGGCAAGACATAGTCTTTGTTGTACACACGGAAGCCGGGGTTAACATCCAAGGTTATTCCGTTGCTGAGATTGGCCGGCAAAGTCTTACCCGATTTGGCTTTGGGGGTAACGGTGACGGTGAACTTGTCGCCCTTTTTGAGCGTCAGCTGGGACGGAGAGGAAGTGATGTTGTAATAATAATCAACAGACGAAGCAACCTCCTGCGAGGCGGCCGGAGGAGTGGAAGATTTGTAGTCGGCAAATTTGAGCGTCTTTGCGGTAACTATTCGTTGTCCGGCATCGGTGCCTGTACCGCCCCCCGCGTAGCCCGGAACAACGACATCGCTTGCTGATTCATCACCCACCGCCATAAAAGTGATGTGATCAAACTTATGAGCGGTCTGAGTATATTCAAATTGGCCCACGCCTTGGTTAAGCGCTAGATGATAGCCGGTTGGGCCGTAGACTTGCCAGGCCCGCGTGCGTTGGGCTTCAAAATTATTAAGTTGGCTCACTGGGTAGTCTTGCCAAGTGACGCTGCCGTAAATACTTTCGCCGTCCTTGGCAGGGGACTCTGGCTTAGACATTACCAACCGATCAATGCCAATATCAACTTGGCCGCTTGCGTTAACAACCTGAGAGTTGCCCGCGCCAATTACCAGCGTAACCCCACCGTTTTGTTTGATTAGTTTGCCGGAAGCATCAACTAATTTCACTGTGCCAGTGATTTTTGAACCGGGATAGGGATTGGCTTTTGTTTGGTCAAAAGTCAGCTCTAATTTATTCCCAGTTTTGGGTCCGGCAATTTGAATATCAGCCGCTGGCTTGGACGGCTCTAGCGCTTCCAGCGGGGGAGGCAGGACATCGGGATTAGTAGCAACTCCCTCGCGCTGAGGCACCGTGCTAGGCTGCTCGGCGACTGCGTTGGGATAAGGATCCGGCTCAAATAGCCAATTGGTGTGCGCGGTTTCGGCGTAGACATGGGTGGTAAAGCCCGGAGAGACTAGCGACTGCAGGCTGCGCATCAGCCCATCGGCAAGATCATAAATAGCTAGAAGGACTGTAAATGCGAGGGCAACGGTTGACAATAACCACTGGCCAGCAAGGAGCGCACCGGCGGCTACGCCACTAGTAATTCCGATGAGGGCTACACTGGCGACATGGTTTAAGTTCTGTAGGGCAGTACCAGTGGCACTCGCTCGCTCCTGATAGGTTCTGTTGGCTACTTTGCCGCCAGTAATTAATACTCTCCCAGTATTCAGCGCAGTAACTTGGCTGCCATCATATCCCCAGCCGAAGGTAGTGGTAGTTGACTTAATTCGAACATTGGCAATACTAGCCTCCGGTTCTTTAAGATTTTGGATAGTACGGATAGGAGAACGGGAATTGGTGAACAAAAGTTCAACTTGGTTGGTAGTCAAATCCCAAATTGCCGAACCGGAGGAACCGGTCAAGAAGTACCGATTGGGTTGAAGCAATGCAGCGGAGGCGCTGTTTGCCAGTTGCTGACCAAGGGGATTGAGCGCGCTTGCCACAACAGTCGTGTCCAATTGATTGGCTTTGGCATAGTTGCGGACAAAGGTGGCAGTACAGGCAGAATCGGCGTTTGAGCCACAAGATTTTTGGAATGCCTGCTGAACATTGTTGGCATTTGACCGAATATCGTCGGCTAATCCGCCGATGATTTGGGGCAAGGTCTGGGCCTGAGTGGCTAATTGCATACTATTAACTTCCAGCAAATCGGCTGGCAATTGCCCTTTTGCCAGCGTGGTTTTCATTTGCTGACGCGTGGTTTCGTCTATCGGGCTACCGCCGACAAACCATAAGCGAGTGGGCTTCCCCTCAGAGTCGGTTTGAGCAATGACTTGCATATTGCGCCGTGGGAAAAGTAATTTACCAATCTCGGTGAACCCATTAGTGCTGGCATCATAAAGGTAAACTTTGCTCAACCCACCACCAGTAACTACTACTTTACCATTTGCTAAGGGATAAGCTGAAGCCAAAAAGGTGGGGGCAAATGGTTGTGATAATGGGGTTGATGTGCCCGTATTTAAATCCAACACTTCAGCAAACATTCCCTCCGGATCCTGCCATGCAGTGGCATCAGTGGCTTCGCTACTAGTGCCTGTACCACTGACAATCAGCACGCCCTCCGGCCATTGCCCAACCTCGGTTAGTTGGTCTTTGGGAATAACTGTCTCAGGATTAACTTTTACTCCTAAGGAGTTAGCTACTTTATTGAGATCAGACATAGAGGTTCTGATGTCATTAGCGTCTGTGGCGTAGAGCATCACCGGTTCCGTTTGGCTAGCAGCATACTTTTGTAATAGAGGGGTCATTTGATAGCTAGGGAAAATGGGGACATGCCCTAGTCGCCGAATACTCAAAGCATATTGATTAGTCATTGCACTCATTGGTTGGGTGTGATCAGAGCTTCCTTGATAGTCATAGAGCATGACTTGAGAGACGGAGAAGCCTTGGGAAGGTGTGGCGGGAGATAAGGTTGTAGGAGGAGCAGGACCGATCGGGGTAACCCCTGTGAAGCTGCTAATAAATGATTTGGAGGTATCACCAAATTTAATCGCAACTTCTAATTGGGCCCACTGCAGGGCAGTAGGATTATTCGGATCATTTACGAATTTTATTGAGAGAGAGTGTTGGTGAGCGGTAATGTTATCCTTCAAAGGTTGCATCTTCCAGCCGGCTTTTTGCCTGCCTGAGAATCTCTTGCATTGGTTGTTCTGCCCGACGATACAAGCATCACCCTCCAATGCAGCCGTCACGGTTATTGGGGGATTCGAAAGCGGGCCAAACTCACCCGCAGCAGATTTGGGCTCTACCGTGGTAGAAAGTTCAACGGTGATAGTCTCGCCCGGTTTAGGCTCTGGGTTGGAGAGTCTGCAAGCTATTTGCACAACGGCCGCAGAACCGGCAACGGGGCTGGGGAATTTCATAATGGAATCGCACGGCTGGCTACTGCCAGAAAATATCCCTGTGGTAGCCTCCTCTGGAGCGGTGCCCAAGACCAACAACTTTTGTGTGCCGGGAACACGAACAACGGTCTGACGGGCACGCGGCTGTAGCAGAGCACTCTTGGTAGTGAGGCCGCGTTGGCGATACCATTCATCCAAGGTGACAAACTGATTTTGTTGGGTAAGATAGACTTCGCCGGAATTAACTGTAGTATCTCCTTCAAATGCATCTCCAGTATTCTGATCTTTGGTAGTCTTACCGCCGAGGAACAAAACGTTGCCGTCATCCAGCAAAGTAGCGGACTGCCAAACGCGAGGCGTGGTCATCCGGCCGGCGGGCTGCACTTGACCGGTAGCGGGATCAAATATAACCGCCGAGTCCAGCGGCCGATGGCCGTTAGTGCCGCCGGCAATTAAAACCCGGCCGTCTTTTAAGACGGTGGCGGTATGGCCATAGCGCTGTGCGGTCATCTCGAGATAGTCGGCACCGGCTAGGTATTTACGGTAGACGCTGGGGGTAGTGGTTTCCCAGGTGGTTTGGAAAAACTCGCGCTCCAGCAAATCATAGTCCTCTAAGTTGATGCCTCGGTAGCCGATCCAATTCCCACTGGTATCAGTTTCGTAGTAACCGTCCTTAGCCCCGGCGCCGGTCAGCACGAGGGCATAGGCCGAAGAATAATCCAGATTAGCAGTATCTGCGTTGTCGGCCTGCGCTGAGGCAACGGGAGAACCGGCGAACAATACCCAAGCCGTCTGCGTTACGATAAGCAGTTTGGCAATTTGGCGATTAAGTTGGAGGCGAGAAGGAAGCATATTTGATTTGTATTTTTATTTTAATCGTTCGTCTTGCCTTTAGGGCAGGGGAGCGCCGATGCCATAATTGCGGAACCAATAGGCAATGTCTAGAGTGTTCACGATCCCGTTGCTGTCGAAATCAGCAAGATAGGAATTTTTGAACCAGCTTAAGAACAGCGGCGGCAGATCAACGGTGTTGATTTTGTTGTCATTAAAACCGGGGAAGACATCAGACTCGGTACTCCCTATCAAGTCGCCAATGAGCAAGCTGGTGAAGTTAAGAGTAACTGTCTGCCCGCTGGCCGCTGGCGCAGTAAATTGAAGGGTGCGGGCGAGATGGTAATGGCCTTTGACCCACAGCGAGTAGGATTTGCCGGGGTGCAGGTAGGTCGTTGGCAGACCGATCAACTTGTCATTGGCATCGGTAAGATAAACTTCATTAATGGTCGGAGCCATACCCGTGGTTAACTCACGCAAGTAAGTTTTAATCTCGCGATCGTAGGCCTTGGCTTCCAGAGGGACCTTTACGTCAAGAGTGGCAGAGATCAAACTTCCGGCCGGTTCAAAGTTCACCGCGGCCGGGCCTAGGACAACGCCTTCGGCGGTAGCGCGAATATTGCTCTTGCCAACCGTGGAAGATTTGATAGTAAAGTATACTTTTCCGTTCTCGTTGGTGAGTTGGGCGCCGTTAGGGGTGATAGTATCTACCGTGCCGCCGGAATTACGGTCGCTACTGATAGTCACTGATTTGCCGGGCAGGGGCGAGTAGCGGCTGTTGCGCAAGGTAACGGTAATAGTGGCGGTGGCAACGCCGTTGGCGGGAACGAAGCTAGGGACAGCTGAGATGGAAGACAAATGGGCATCAATAGTCTGGTCCAGCGTCTTGGTGAGGGCTACTTGTTTTGCAGGTAGACCAGCGGGCTGGGCGGTAATAATCACGTTGCCCGGGTAAATGCCCGGCACAAATTCTGTTTCTAGTACACCTGAAGTATTAGTTGTGCCTGATACCACCGTTAAGTAATCACCCAAACGGCCTTCCGTAATAGAGAAAGTCATCGGCCAATTGCGTTGGGGAGTGCCTTTGTAGGTAAGGGTAGCAGTAAGTTTGGCATGCTCGTTGCCGCCGGCGGGCACTTCTGTTTTGTCCGAGACAAAAGCAAGCAGGTAATCAACGGGGTTAAGGCCGATGGTGATCACCACTGGGTTGGAAATGATTGTGCCCGCACCCTGCGGAGTAACCTTAGCGGTAATAGTAACAGTCGTGGGGTCTTTGAGGCCGCTGGCACGATAATAATGGGCAATCGCTTTACCTTGTGAAGTTGCGACCTGAATGGGCTGAATGGAGCCGCTGCCATCCAGCACAAAGGTAACTGTGGTGCCATCGGGAATCACGCTGCTGACCGTGGCAGTAAGAACGGAGGTATTATTCCCGCCCTCCAGCGGAAGGGAAGTGGGATCGGCAGCGAGGGTAATAGCAAATTCATCTTTATCAACAAAGCGGACAGCACGGGTTTGGCTCAGATAGATCGGATCATCCCGCAGGAGGTCAGGAGTGTAGTTGTAAGCCGCGGATATGGTAGCAAGACCCTTGGTACCGGATTGGACCCGGAAAGTAGCCCGGCCATTGAGATCAGTTTGACCGTTAATGGTCGTGAAGTTATCTATAACGGCATCCTTTAAATTGCGGTCAGAAAAAACTTTGACATAGAGGCCGGGAAGGGGGGAGTTGGGTGCGCCGTTTTTCTTGCCTTTGAGGGTTACCGTGATGGTAGCATAATCGGAATTATCGGCCACCACTTGAGTCCGGTCCACGGCCACGGTGGATAGAAGCTGGTCGGGCATATTTTCATCCGTGAAAGTTACCGACTCCGGACCAATGACGCCCTGCGAAGCGTTGGGAACATCAGTCCATACCGCCCATATTTGTTGGGTTGCTACCTTTAGAGAGGTAAGTTTGAACGAGGCCACACCTTGAGCATCTGTTTTTAAATAATGGGCATCAAAGTTACTATCGGGACTGCCGCCTTGGAAGGGAGTAACTTTAACTTCATCGGTATCTTTGGGTGGTAAATGATTGGGCGGAATTGCGCCATAAACCACCGTATGTTTATCCTTCACGGGGGTTTGGAAGTAATCTTTCAGGGTTACCGTGGCGATGGCGGCAGTGTGGCCGTCAGCGGTTACTGTTGCCGGTACGATACTAAGAGTAGAGTTGGGCGGATAAGGCACGCCGGCCTGGGCGCTGGTGAAGACACCTAAACCTTGATAGATATTGGAAATCGCCAAGGTCTTGGTAAAACCGCCATAACGGTAAATATACCAATTATGGATCGGGGAAGTGACCGACTGGCCACCGCCAAGCGCGGTGGCAACAAGAGTGTCCGCAGAGAAAATCAAATCGGCAGTGCCATGGCCGTTGATGCCGATGCTTTCCATCGGATACCAAGCGGAGCCGGTACTCGGGCCAGTAGATTGCTGGAACAACGCAGTGGTGTTGCTGCGCGGCAATGAGGGATTAGGCACGTGAGGATCCCAAGCCCAGTCCCACGGGCCAGTGGAGGTAGAGCAAGCAAATTGGGTCTGGCCGCCGAAAGCGATGGTGCGGGTGTCAAGACCCGCAGCGGTCAGATTATATACCGCTTCGCCATTAAGATAATCGGGTTCGGTTGTCCAACTCTGGCCCGATAAGCTTTCGGTCCGGCCGGTAGGAGCCACGCCGATAAAATAATTACCTACATAAGGATTGTCCGGACGCGTGGGATCCTGACTAAGAGAAACTGTAATATCTCCCGAAGTGGTATTTTCCAAGCCGGCCACCGCCAACTGTTTCTGGGCTGACGTAGCGAGACCGAAGAAGGCGCGGCCCTTGGAGATTCCGGTGGCATTTTTCAAATCGTAACTACCGGCAACCTGCCAAGAACTGGAAGAGTTGCTAAGCGTATAAGCAATATGGCCGACATAGCCGCCATTGCCTATCGGACCAGTCCAACCAAGAGGCGGGAAACTGGGAGGACCGCCCTGAATGTGAACGGTGGGAAAAGGAGCGGAATCAACCACCCAGAAATAGCGGCCTACCAAGAACACCTCATAAGTGGAAGGGGGTTGGAAATCGGTGGTATAACGAGCCAGCCGATACTGCTGCTCGGGCATCCAGCTGGCGCCGCCCACCACTACTAGTTTGTTGTTATCAATCAGAAGCTTATGGCCGTAGCGGCCCTGTGGGACCGGCACTATTTTGTAGGTACCAAAGATGCGGCCGTCTTCCAAAATCTCAGTTTCCGTCGCTATCTCAGTAAAGCGCAAATGGCCGATGTGCATAATCGCTCCCGGCGCCCAAATATTGGAGAAGGAACCGCTAAAATCGCTGCCCAATTCCGAGGCGCGATTATCAGCAAAATTAGCCGGATTGATGACATAGTGCTCGCTTACGGTAGTAACGAAATCGCCGGCAAGCAATGACTCCGACAGCATATTGGCAAAACTGGTGCCGATGGAAAAAATACCGGAGAATGCGGGATCAACCTCGTCTTTGGTATTGCCACCCGGGTCGGTGTACACAATCCTCACCCGAATTTGGACATGGTTGGATTTAATGTTCGGGACTTTCCAATCATAAACATATTGTTTGGGGCCCAACCACCCGACCAAGGAAGCATTATGAATGATCTGCCAGTTTGAATTCTGGCTGTCTTTATCACGATACTCGATTACGATGCGGGTGTTCGTATGGCCATAGGTAGGAACATTATCAATAACAACGGAATAGGTAATATCGGGCTTAAGCACTATTCCGGCAGGCGGCGCGGTGATGGTCATCGGGGCATCGGCGGCACGGGCCGTTCCAATTTTAAAAGGGGAGAGCCAGAAAGTTTGAGGCTTGGTAATAATTTCCGGGGTGGTTCCCGTTTCCGGCTGAGTGACAATTTGGTTGGTGGTGACGACCGTTGCTCCGGTTTGGGCCACCGATAGTTCAAGACCGGGACCAATGACGGGCAGATCTCTAATAACATTCCAACGAGCGAGATCGGCGCCCAAAGCGATCGGATCGGCGGTACCGTTGGCGTTGACGCCGCTGCTGTAAGCACTAGGACCGCAGTTGTCGAGCGGACCAAACGGATTGCCGTAGACGCCGCCTACCACGTGTAAGCGGCTATCAAACATAGCCACTTCAGGATAAAAGTTCACTCCGGTAAGCAGAGCAACTGTATCCCACGAAGCATTATTATCGGACAAATCCAGCCGCTCAATGGTGGCGTAGAGGAGCGGCACTTTATCCAATGGGCCGGTAGTTGTAATTGTGGGAACATGAATATCGCCGCCTACGACATAGAGATATTCTTTATTGTTTACTGTGGTGGTGAGCACGCCGAATTCAGCATGGCCGACCTGCATGGAGGACAAATTCTCCCAAGCGACGCCAGTAACCGGCGAACCATCATTGGGACTGATCTCAATGCGTTGAACTGTCCGCAGAAGACGGTTATGGGTAACGCCGCCAGAGCTGTAGGTTTCCAACCCACCGATCACATACAGCCAGCGCTTGTCACCCTGCGTGATGGCAATAGCTTTAGCATGAGCACGCGAGACTGTACCCGGCGATAGGTTCAGCCAAGTTTTAGCAAGATCTTCTGCAACACCGGCTTTGCTTGGAAAACGGTTAAACAGATTTTGCAGACTGGGGCCAAAAAACACCAGCCCGACTACAGCGAAAATCGCCACCCCGGCAATGACGACCTTTTTCCGGTTGGCCCCTATCTGGAGATAGGCTCTAATTTTGTCCCACAATCTCATCGGATTTTGGCGTTTGATATCTGTTTTTATTGTACCGGATACTCCCTAAATGCTTTTATTATTATACTAGATTTTGGCTAAAAAGTCAAGAGGCTATTCACTGGCCTCCTCATTCTCACTTGTATCAGGGCCAGCCGGGGGGGATTGGGGAGAGCGGAGATCGCTTTCATCGCTTAGGTAATGGCCGACGATAGCTTCTTGTATATATGCTTCGTCCGCGACCAGAAAAGTTAGAGGCATATCAAACTGTTCCATCAACTCGGTGAATTTTTCACTGGATGGCTGGGCGATGGCGATACTTAACACATTGTCGGGAGAGTGGTGAATAGGAATGGCGTGATATTTCATCGCTGTTTCATAAGGCATCAGTCTGAGCACATTGGGATCTAAGTCATAACGGGAAAGGTCAATGTGCGGCAGATGGTATTGCTGGCTTAAAGCATGCACCAAATCTTCCCGGCTGATCAGCCGGCGAGCCAGTACAATTTGTCCGAACTGTTTACCGGTTTGTTCTTGTTCCTGCAGCGCCGATGATAATTCATTGGGGGTAAGTTTGCCTTCCTGAACAAGAATCTCACCCAAACGATGAGTGGGAGCTCCGTGCTCAACAGGAAGGATTATGCCTTCATGAGTAGCAGCTGCACTAAGCTCGCTGATAAGTTGGGCAACATCCCGGGCGCGGGGGATGGAGCGCAGTTCAAACATTCCTTGTTTACCAGCCGTCTGCACGGTGATGTCGCCAAAGCTAAAGAGCGATGCCAGCAGGCCTTGGGTAGTAACTTTGACATCTTGCACTTGATTCCAGCCGAGCTGGGCAACGCGTCGATTGAATAGAGATACCAGCTGGATGTCAATAAGACCGGAGGGCATCAACAGCCACGCGTCGAGATACCAGAAAATGATCTGCATCATGAAGTAACTAATGACAAAGATGAGATACAGTCCGCCAAACATCCATTCGCCGGCTCGCAACAGAGACTGATTGGTAAGACCAATGCTGTTTAAGGCCACCAACATCAATGCCGGGGGAACTAGCATTAAGATGGCCCAAAGAGAGGGAGCCAATAAATTCAAAATATGCGGCCGGTAGGGAGGCCGGAGAGGCTCTTGGGGATAGGCGTTAATGAATTCTTCGGTCATTGCAGCTACGAAAGACTATAAGATATTAGACCCAGACTAAATGAACCGACAAGAACACTTAACACAATTAAAAGATAAAGCACCAGCATCAACCAAGAGAAGTCACCCCGCAGGGGCAGGCGGAAGCGAAGCAAATGAAAGACATTGACCACTACGTAGCCCAGGGCCAAGAGCAGAAGGGGAATATAAAAAGCAAGTAGAATGATCACGGGAATAATTGAGAGCGGGTAGCGGGAAGAGGGATGCCTAGGTGCCGATAGGCCAAGTCGGAAGCAATGCGGCCTTGGGCGGTGCGCTGCAAAAAACCGGCCTGCAGCAAATATGATTCATAAACATCCTCGATGGTTTGTACTTCTTCGGCAATGGCTGCGGCAATGGAACTGACACCGACAGGCCCGCCTTTGAATTGATTAATGATGGTGGAGAGGATCTTGCGATCAACCTCATCCAGGCCGGCGGAATCAATGGTTAGGAGATCCAACGTAGCTTGGACTGTTTCGAGACAAACTTGCCCTTCATTCTTAACCAGGGCATACTCGCGAACCCGCCGAAGAATGCGGTTAGCAGTGCGCGGGGTGCGCCGGGAACATTGAGCGATCAACCGAGCGCATTCAGTTGGCAAATCTACCTGAAGAATCCGAGCCGAGCGTTGAAGAATTTGTTCAATTTCCCCTACAGAATAAAAATCCAGCCGGTAAGTTGCTCCAAAACGGTCGCGAAGGGGGGAGGAAAGGGCACCGGCACGCGTGGTGGCGCCAATCAAGGTAAAATGGGGAAGAGTTAATTTCAACGCGCGGGCCGACGGCCCTTTACCAACAATAATATCAAAGGCAAAATCTTCCATTGCCGAATAGAGCACTTCTTCCACGGTGCGCCCGAGCCGGTGGATTTCATCGATAAATAAAATATCGCCCTCCTGAAGGTTGGTGAGAATGGCGGCCAGGTCGCCGGCTCGCTCAATGGCGGGGCCGGAGGTCGGCCGTAGACCTACCCCCGTTTCGTTGGCGATGATGGAGGCTAAAGTCGTTTTGCCCAGGCCCGGAGGGCCGAACAATAAAATATGATCCAGCGGCTCCTTGGTCTGCTTGGCAGCGGCAATGGCAATTCTAAGACCAGCCTTGGCCTGCTCTTGCCCAATATATCCCTCGAAGCTACGGGGGCGAAGATGGATATCCAGTTCGTCTTCCCCCAGCTGGACCTTGGGATCCACAATCCGAGTTTCCATGGCTATATTATAGCCCGAAAGGCAGCCAGCCCGCCTAGACTAACCAAGGCGACCACAGTGGTGGCAATAGCTGAGCCGATCAGGATGAATAGGACCGCGCGCCAGTAGCGGATCCCAAAGAGATAGGCCAAGACGGTGCCGGTCCAGGTCCCGCCAATAAATGGCAAGGGGATGGCAACCAGCATCATTAAAAAGAGACTGCCCCAGCGATCAAAGTCGGCGGAGTGTTTGCGGTGGGTTCTGGCAAAAAATCGCTCGAACCAAGCATTGATGGCGGGGTGCAATAATCTCACCCAATTGGTGAGGGGAGCAAGCAGCCAGAGTAACAATGATACCGAAATGAAGTTGCCGGCTAGGCTAGCGCCGAGGGCGGGAACCAACGGCAGGTGGTAGGCTAGTGCGAGCGGCATAGTGCCATGTTCAAGCACCGGTAACATCCCAGCGACCATGACAGCTAAATACGGACTGGCGTGGGCGATGATTTCAAGCATGGAGGAAGTACCAGACAATTAGTCCGATCCCGAATAGAATCCGATAGCCGGCAAAGACATACAGCCGATGCCGTTTAAACCATTGCATCATGAACCAAATGGCAGCCAGACTGCTGACAAAAGCGACAACGAAGCTCATCCCGAGTATCGGCCAATTCACAGCAACCTTGCCAAACTCCATCTGCAACAGGGCATACCCGCCGGCTAAGAGCAAGGCGGGAATACCCATTAGGAATGCGTAATGAACCGACTCTTCGCGTTTCAGGCCAACATAGAGTCCGGTGGCAATAGAGGCGCCTGAACGAGATACACCCGGCAGCAATGCTGCCATTTGGGCTACTCCGACAGCGAGGGCATCAAAAAAAGTGAGCTTGGTGAGGCTTTTGCGCCCCTTGGCAATTCGTTCGACAAGAATAAAAATCAAACCAACAAAGATCATCATGCTGGCAATCGGCAATAGACCGCGCGCTGTTTGCTCAAACAGAACGGGGAAGAGCAGACCGGCTGCCACTACGGGTACAGTGGAGACTACCAATAGCCAAAACAGGCGGCGGGATCGGGTGGCGGCGGGATCTACTGATTTGGGATTTAGTCCTTTTATGATGTTCCCGATATCCGCCCGAAAATAACGCGACAGCGCCATGACCGAAGCAAGCTGCAGG
>Ga0315284_10000216_pt1 | contig 79869 bp, 64 predicted proteins | sample YL17G09_16_MG_FD_203696 | JGI IMG/M metagenome (GOLD analysis project Ga0315284, IMG submission 203696) | Sediment microbial communities from Yellowstone Lake, YNP, Wyoming, USA - YL17G09_16 | ecosystem: Environmental > Aquatic > Freshwater > Lake > Sediment | place: USA: Wyoming | collected... | reverse complement strand
GGCGGGGGCGGGGGCGGCGCCCCGCCCCCCCCCCCCCCCCCCCCCGCCCCCCCGCCCCCCCCCCCGCGCCTCCCGCCGTGCCGCGGCCGCGCCACGCGTGCCTCGCATCGTTCAGCTCGTCCAGCGCCGCGAGCAGATCGGCGAGCGCGGCGCCGTCGCCGGGGCCGCGGCCGGACGCCACCTCGTCGCGCACCGACCGCGCCCAGCCGCCCGCCGCGGCCTCCAGGGCGTCGCCGGAGGCTGGGTTGGCGGTGGGGCCGTCGGTCGCCGCCGCCCGCAGGCGCGCGGCGGCGGCGCGCAGCTTGGGCGCGGCGGCCGCGGCCGGCGGGGCGGGCGGTTGGACGCCGCCGCGATGCGTCGCCGCCGCGCCGCCGCCGCTGACAATGGCCAGAAACGTGCGTTGGTAGTCGGAGCCCCGTTGGAAGGCGGCCGGCGGCGGGCCCGCCGCGGCGGCGGCGCGCGCGCGCCGCGCGGCCGCGGTCGGCTCGCGCTGCGCCCCACCCAGACCCGCCGCCGCGTCGCGTGAGCGCGCGGCAAACCCTTCCGAAGCGTAAGCGTGGCCCCAGTCGGCCAGCGCTTGCTCGGCGGCGGCCGCGGCGGGGCCCGCGGCCGCGCCGCGCACCGCGGCGGGCCACTCGGCCGCCAGCGACGCGCGCACGGTCGGCCCGCCATTCAGCGCGATCGCGTCGAGTCCAGTCAGCGCGACGAGGGCGGGCTGCAGGTCGCCGCACGCGAGGCCCACGCGCAGCGACGCCGCGGCGGACGAGGGCAGCCTGCCCGCGGCTCTCGCGGCGGTCGCCCACTCTTCGATGAGGCGCCAGTCGACGCGGGATATCGGGGGGTCGGCCACGCCGCGCGGGCGGCGCAGCTGGCGGAGCATCGGGAGTGAGCAAGCTCCGGTCGCTCCTGCCCCACACACAGTCACCGCCACCGCTCCACGCCATGCGGTCTTTCGTGCTGCTCGCGCTCGTCGCGCTCGCGGCGCGCGGCGTGGCGGCCACGCCGGTGTGCGGGCGGGGATCGCGCGCGCGCGAGGGATCTGCGGGCCGCGGCCGCGCCGGCGCGAGGGATGCCGCGCCGGCGCGATCCGCCCGCATCGCGAGCACGCGATCGGGGTGGGAGTTGGTGGCATCCGACGCCCCCCGCCCCCCCCCCCCCTCACCTCCAGCCATTCGGCGACGCCGACCGGCTGGCGGTCGCCGCCTACCTCCGCTCCCTAGACTTGACGGCCATGTACGTGGGAAGGGGGTCATGGAAGGAGGAGGGGCCAAAGGTGATCGCCTCAGACGGCCGCGTTCCCGCCCGCCGACCCCCGTGTCCCGCTCCACAGCCCGCCCGCCGACGCCGCCGACGCGGCCGATGCGCTGGCCGCCCTGGGCTATCCTCCTCCTGCCAAATCTCTGTGCGCGGCGGCGGCGGCGGCGACGCCCCCGTTTAGCCCCGCGGCTGCGGCGGGCGTCGCGCGCTTGCTCGCCGCCGGCGCGTGCCCCGCCGGCGGCGCGCCCGCGACCGCGGCCGCGGCGACGGCCGCGGCCGCGCTGTCGGACGCCGACGCGGTCGTCGACATCCATCACGCCGTCGTCGCGGCGGAAGCCCTGTCGCGCGCGGGCGCGCCCTCGGCCCTGGTCCCGTCGCCCCGCGCGCTCAAAGCCGCCTTCACCCGCCTCGCCGCCCTGCAGCGCGACGGCGGCGCGTACGCGGCCGCGCCCGGGGGCGCGCCGTCGGCGCTGGCCGGCGCGCGCGTCGCGGCGGCGGCCGCGCTCGCGCGGTCGCTCGGCGCCGCGCCGCGCGCCGACGCGCGCGCGCTCGTCGCCGCCGCCGCGGCGTCGCCCGACGGCTGCCCCGCCTTCCCCGGCGATGGCGACTCATTGCTCACGGCGTCGTTGCTCCTGCGGCACGCGGCCGACGGCGGCGCGGCCGAGGGCGGCGCCGCGCTCGCGCGGCACGTGGCCGCGGCGGCCGCCGCGGCGACCGCCACCCCCGCCGGCGCCGCCGCGGTCGTGCTCGCCCTGGCGGCCGCGCCCGCGTTCAACCCGGTGGCCATTGTGCTGGTGCCGGAGAGCGCGGCGCCGGCCGTGGGCGGCGGGGAGAAAGTGAGAGTGCGCGTCACCGCGCTCGACGGCTCGCCCGCGCCGTCCGCGCTCGCGTCCGTCTCGGCCACGCTCACGGACAGAGATGGCACCGTGGTGGCCTCCGACGTGCCCCTGCACGCGTCCGCGGGCAGCGACGAGTACGCGTTCGACCTGGCGCGCGCGGTCAAGGGCGTCGCGGGTCCGTACGCCGCGCGCGTCGTCGCCGCGGGCGGCGGCGTCCTCGGTGCGGCCACCCTGCAGCTCGCCCTCGTCCAACCCATCACATTTGTGTCCGGCGCGGCGGGCGTCGCGGGCGAGGGCGGCGGCGTCGTGCCGCTCGCGGTCGGGGCGGCGCTCCCGGCCCCCGCCACGCTCGCCGACCCCGCGGCGCGCTTCAAGGTCGAGGCGTCGCTCGCCACCGCGGCCGGCGCGCCCGCCGAGCTGATCCAATTCGGTGCCGTGCTGAAGCATGCCAACGGGGCGGAAGGGTATGTTCCCGGCGGCCCCGCCGCGGTTCAGGCGGGCGCCGCGGCGCCCGCCGCCGGCGCGTATCGCGTCACGATCACGCCCGCCGCCGTCGCTGCCGCGGTCGGCCCCACGGGCGGGCGGGTGACCGTCACTTTGGTTGCGGGCGGGGCTGCGACCGGGGAGGGGGTCGAGTGGGAGGTGGGGTCGCTCGACGTCGCGCCCGGCGACGCCAAGGCCGCGCCGCCGCCGCCCGCGGGCCCGCTGCCGGTCATCCGTCACCAGTTTCGCGCGCCGGACAAGCGGGCGTCGCCCGTCATCGCGGTCGCCTTCTCCGCGCTCACCGCGGCGCCGCTGGCGCTGCTGTGGGCGACGCTCTCCGCCGCGGGCGCCAACCTCAAAGGGTTCCCCGCGTCGGGCGCCCCCCGCCTCGCCGCGCTCGCCTTTTTCGGGGGGCTCGCCTCGGTGCTTGCCCTGTACGGCGTCTTCTGGGTGCGCCTCAACCTGCTGCAGCTCGTGCCGCCGCTCGCGCTCGCCGGGAGCTTCACCGCGCTCGCGGGGCGTGCCGCGCTCGGCGCGCGCGCCGCGGCGCGCGGCGCGGCCGCGGCGCGCAAGGCGGCATGAAGAGGAGGGAGAGAGGAGAGGAGGTGGGGTGGCGGCAGCAGGCTTGCAACGGGCGACCGAACGAAAAATAGGACCCCCCACAAAAAAGCACCCGCCCTCTCTCGCCTCACTCGACGACCATGCCCGTGAGCACGCCGTACGGCACTTGCACGTGCTGCGTGCCGTCGCCCTCGACCGGGTCCCGGTCGCGGTCGAGCAGTTCGCGCAGGCGCAGCACGGCCGTCGTGGGCGCCCCCCCACCAATCTCGGCGTCGTCCCACCGCGTCACCGGCGCGACGCGCGTCGCCGACCCGAGCAGGAACGCGTGCGCCGCGGTGCGCGCCTCGCCGACGGGCAGGCGGCGGCGGGAGACGGTCCGGATGGCGTCGCGCAGGTCGGGGCACTCGTCGAGCCACTGTAGAAAAGAGAGCGAGGGGCAGGGAGGGAAGGAGGGTGTTGTCGGCCGCGCGCGCGGACCCCGGCCCCCACCCCACCCTCCCCCTTCAAGCGGTCGGTATAGCGACGTTGATGCAATCAATTGTCTCTCAGGGCCAGTGGCTCGGGTGAAAGATGGTGTGTGATTCGTGTCCTCACTCCGCGGCGGGCGTGTTCTTTGTTCGCGCGGCGCCACCCCCTCTCGCCTCACCTGGGGCAGCAGCTCCAGCACGCGCGCCGCGGTGCACCCCGCCAGCCCAGCGTCGGTGGGCGGGATGACGAGCTCGCCGGCCGGCGTGATGATGCCGGGCGTCGCGGTCACGCCGTCGGTCACGTTGCCGTCCGCGTCGACGAACACGGCGTGCGCGCACCCCGCGTCCTCGGCCTCGGCCAGCGCCAGCGCGTGGCGCAGGTAGTTGGTCGTCTTGGTGGTGGCGAGCAGGGCGTCAGGGGGGGGGACGCAGGTCGCGGACTTGACCGCGACGCCCGCGGGGTCGACGGGCGGCGGCGCGGCCGCGCGCCGGTAAGCGACCACGAAGAGGCTCGGCGCGCCGCACTCCCGCATCGACAGGCCGAACCCGCCGCGCCCCGCGCCGAGCCAGTAGCGGACGTGGCCGTCCATCGCGCGGCCGGCGGCGGCCGTCTCGAGGATCACGCGCCGCACCTGCGCGCGCGAAAAGGGGAGCGCCAGCCGCGCCGCGTCGGCCGACGCGAAAAAGCGGGCCAGGTGAGCGTCCAGCGCGTACGTGTGGCCTTCGATGATCTCGCACGTGTCGAAGACGGCGTGCCCGCGGTGGAACGCGTGGTCGTCGGCGTGCACGACGAACAACCCCGGCTCCGTCGTCACCCCGCCCAGCTCGGACGAGTAAAAGGCGGTGTAGTGGGCGGCGTGGGGGGGAGTGCGGGAGCAGGCGAGGGCGTCGACGACCTGGGGAGGCGAGGCGAGAAGGGATGGGGGTCGGCGGCCGCAGCGCGCGCTGCCGCAGCGCCTCCCTCCCACGCTCCCGCCGCCTCGCTAACCTCTTGAGGCGACAACATGGCCACCGGACGCGTCTCGCCGTCGGCAGCAACGGCGAGCGCAGCGGCCGGTGCGGCGGCGGCAGCGGCGGCCGGCGCGTGAGCGGCGCGCTGCGGCCGCCGCCCTGCCGGCCCGCGTGGCCACGGCGCGGAGCCACGCGTGGTCGCCGACGTGGAGGGGGGGGCGGTGGAGCGCATGCCGGGCGACGGAGTGGAGGCGCGGGCGGGCGGTCGACAAATGCGCCACTCCCGAACCGCCGCGCCCGCCCGCCGCGCAGCATGATGCGGCTGGCGCGCGTCCCTTGTCCCGCCATCGCGCGGGCGATGCCTCTGGCGGCCCGCCCGCCCCCCCGCCGCGCCGCCGCGCCACGCCCGCCGCGCTCTGCGCCCCCACCCGACGCGCCCGCCCCCGAGGACGACGCCACCGACATCCTCCTCACCGTGGACGAAGACTGGGAGGTGCCCGGCGGCGCCAACGACTCGCTCACGTCCAACACGCCTCTCGGCCGCGCGGTCGCGTCGGCGTGTGAAGAGCTGGAAGTGTTGGCCGACTTGGAGAAGGATGCGGCGGACGCGGCGACGGCGTTGCTGAAGAAACTGGGGTACACAGGGGCGCTGCTCGACCGGAGCGACGCGGCGCCCACGGAGAGCGACGACGCCGGGGGCGCGTGAGGCGGCCCGCGCGATCGTAATGGTTTTAGTTGGTTATGCTCTGCAATTAACGGTTTTGAAGAGAGGCAGGCGGAGCGGTGGCGAGGAGGGAAACCGCGGCGTGGCCAGCGCGTGTGCACACACCGCCGGCCGCCATGGCGCCCGCCGACTCCCTCTTCCCCAACGTGGCGGCGTCCCTGCTCGCTCTCGTGCTGGCCGGCCGGTGCGCGGCGCGCGAGGGAGGGCAACCGCCGCCGATGCGCCGCCGCCGCCGCCGCCGCCGCGCTCCAATGTGCCCTCCCCCTCTTTTCTTAGCCTGCTCACCGCGCGCTGGCTGACCGGCATCAAACTTTTTCGCGCGTCCACCGATGGCGCCACCCTGGCCGTCGTCGCCGCGCCGGCGTCGACCGCCGCGGCGTCCGACTATTTTCCAGACCTCGACGCCGCCCTCCGCGCCGCCGCCGTGCTGGCCGCCAACGTGGCGGTCGATGGCGGGAGGTTTTGGATGCATGGCTCGGGATCCTGGGGCGCCACGCTCGCGGCGGCGTGTCTGGCCGCGGTCGCGGCACTCGCCGCGCTCGTGCGCGCCGAGGCGCTCCAACTGCTCTTCCTCAAGGCCCGGTTCCGCCCGCTCGCGCTGGTGACGGTCGGCGCGGGCGCGACCGCGGCGGCCGCCGCGGCGCGCGCCCCGGCCTGGCTCGTGCCGCCGTTTCCGGTCGCCGCGGCGGCGGCCACGCTCTCGCGCGGGCTTTTCGCCGCGACAGAGATCGACACACAGCCCTCGCCCACCGCCGTTCTGATCCTGTTGGCCATCCCCACCGGCCTGGCCGCCGCCCTGCTCGCGCCCGTGGGCGCGCGCGCCGCGCGCGCGGCCGACCTCGCGTGCCGCCCGCCGCCGTGGGGCTGCGACATGCTGTTGGCGTCTCTTCCGACCCGGATAATATTACGGGTGGCCATGGCATTGCCCTCTGTCGCCGTGCTCTGCTTTGTGAGGCCGACGGCGGCCGTGTGGGCGGCCGACGCCGAAACCGCCGACGCGCTGTCGGCCGCCTCTCTGATCGCCGCCGGCGTCACCGCCCTCGCCGCGTCCCGCGGCGCCGCCGCCGGCGCCGCCGGCGCGGGCCTGACCCTTTGGTGGACGCGCACGCACGACGCGCCGGCGACAGGGGCCGGCGCGGCCGCCGCGGCCGTGCGCGCCGCCGTGGTCACCCGCCTCGCCGTCGGCATGCTCAACCTGGCCGTCGTCAAGCGCGCGGCCGAGGTGGCGGGCGCGGGGCTGTTGCTGGCGGCGGCGGGCGCCGCGGCGGCGGCGGCAGCCGCGTGCGGGCGGCCCAGCGTCGCCGTCGCTGCGCGCTGGCTCGGCGCCTGGTGCGCGACCGCCTGGGGCGGGTCCCTCGCCTGGAACCTGCTCCTGCTCCGCATCGGGTACCTGACCGACGTGCCGGGCGGGCGCGGGCGGTAGGGAGGGAGTGGAGTGAAAGTGGGGCGGTCAGCGGGGTCGGCCGTGTCAACACTGCGCATTGGACAGCTCCAAGCGACGCTCCCCCTCCCGCGACCCCGATGCCGAGCGCCCGGTGCGCCGTCGAGCCCGGTGCGGCGGGCGGCGGCCGCCGCTTGGTCGCGACGGCGCCCGCCGCCGCTGGCGACACCCTCCTGGCCGAGCCCGCGCTCGCCGCGGTGCCCACGCGGGACGACGGGTGCTGGTTGAGCCTGGAGGCGGGCGCGGGAGCGCGCTGCGGCGGGTGCAGGGTGGCTCGCTATTCGACGCGCGCCGCGCAGCGCCTCGACTGGCCCGCGCACCGCCCGGAGTGCGCGGCGATCGTGGCCATGGGGCGAGCGCCGCCGCCCAGCGTGCGCCTGGCGGCGCGCGTGATGCGGGCGGTGCAGAAGGGCGGGGCCGCCGCCGCCGCGGTCGAGCCTCTCGTCGACCACTGGGACGCGCTCCCGTCCCCCCGCCGCCTCTCCCTCGCCACCGCGGCCGCCGGCGCGTCCTCCTTCATGCGGGCCGGCGGCGGCGACGAGCCGCCGCCCGCGGGCGACCTTGCGCGTGCGCTCGCGCGGCTCGCCGCCAACGCGCACACCGTCGCCGACCCCGAGCTGCGCCCCCTGGGCGTCGCCCTCTTTCCCGGCGCCGCCATGGCCAACCACGATGACGCGCCGACCGCGGCTCAGGTGTTTGGGGTGGGCGCGGACGGCGCGCCGACGATCCGGTTTGTCGCGCTGCGCGCTCTGACGGCAGGGGACGACGTCTCGATCGCGTACGTCGACCTGCTGGCCCCGCGCCCCGAGCGGCGAGCCGCGCTGCTGTCGGGGTACTGCTTCGACCTGGACGCGGGGCGCGCGGCCGACCCTTCCCCCGCCGCCGAGTGGCGCGGCGACGGGATTGCCGCGACCGCGCACGCGTCCCGCCCTCCGTCGGCGGACGACGGGCGAAGCGACACGCTGGACGCGGTGGCGGGCGTGCCGGGGTGCGGGGTCGTGGCGTGGGCGGAGGCGAGCGCTGCCGACGGCGGCGCCACCGCCCCGCCGCCCCTCGCCCGAGTGACCGCCTTCGGACCCGCCCTAACAGACCCTTCCCGCCTGGAGAGCGTGGCGCGCGCCGCGGCGGCCATGGTGCGCGCGGCCGACGCGGGGCGCGGTGCGGACCCCCCGACCGTGCTCGCTCTGACAACCGCCGCCCTGGCCGCCGCCGCCGCCGCCCCGCTCGCCCCCGCGCCCGGCTCCATCCTGCACGCGCGCCTGGCCGACGCGGCCGCGCACGCGGCGGTCGCGTGTGGAGACTATAGCGCCGCGGCGGCGCACGCGGCCGCCGCGCTGCCCGCCACGCTCGCCGCGCACCCGCCCGGCGCCCCCCCCCGCGCCCTCGCCCTCGCCACCCTAGCCAAACTGCTGGCGTATGTCGGACGGGACGATCGGAAGGCGCTCGAGGCGGCGGTGGCGGCGGAGCGGGACGCGCGGGTCGCGCTCGCCGGCACGCCCGCGCACGCGGAGGTGGCCGCCCTCGTCCGCGGCCTGACCGCGGAGCTTGCGGCAGAGACTGAGTAACACACAGATCGCAGCGCTCCTCTCCCCTCTCCCCCCTCACAGAATGCGGCGCCGCGGCTTGGGCCGCCGCGCGGCGACGACCGCCGCCTCGGCCGGCCGCAGCGCGCGCGTTTCGCCGCCCGGCTCGGACACGTACGGTTTAGCAGATCTGGGCCCTCCCAGCGGGGTGACGACCAGGGACCAGCCAGCGGCGGGGCGGCGCGGGGCGGCCCGCTCGCCCGCAGGCGCGCGCGGCGCGCCGGCGGCAGCGGCGGCGACCGCCGCCGCGTTCGCCGCGACGCGCGCCTCAAACTCCTTGGCCGCCGTCGCCTCGGCCGCGGCTGCCAGCGCGGCCTCGCGCGCCGGGACGTCGGACTCGGCGGGCGTCGCCTCGTCGGCGGCAGGCGGCGCGGACGCCGACGCGGGGCGGATCTCAAACGCGGGAAACCGGGGGAGCCGAGCGACGGGCGCCTCGCCCGTGCCCCGCATGCGGTCGCAGGGCCAGACGCCCTGGATGAGGTCGGGGGTGGAGGGCGTGGCGGGGGGCGGGGCGTCGCCGTCAACCGGAGGAGGGGCGGCGCCGTCGGCCGACGCCTCTTCTCCCTCGCCGCCCTCCGCGGCCGCCGTCGGGTTGGGCCCGCCCTTGGCGTCGATGGCCGCCACGCGCGCGCGGGACGCGTCCAGGGCGGCGCGGACGGCGCCGGCGGGGTCGGCGCCGCCCTCAAACATGAGCCGCGCCGCGACGTTGAGCGGCCGCCCTTCATTCTCCGCCTTTTGCTCCAGCTCCCGCAGCGCCAGGATGGCGGCCACGCGCTGGCGGCGCACGCGGAAGGTGGAGGCGATGCGGGCGTGGGAAGCGCTGAAACGAGGAGGGAGGGAGGTCGGCGGCGCCGCGTGACGACGCCCCGTCTCGCGCCCACCCACGCCACCCCCACTCTCTCTCTACTCACCCGGCGTCCGCCATGAGCCCCATGACGGTTTTGGCCTCGGCCGACAGCAGCGCGTTGGCCTCCACGCCCGGCGCGCGGCCGCCCGCCGCGTCAAACGCCCAGTACGCGGCACCCAGGGCGCCGTCCTCGGCCAGCAGGGTCCAGCCCGGCGCGCCCTCGCCGGCGGCGTTGGCGACGACGGGGGGGAGGGCGTCGCCAAAGTCGTCGACGCGGACCGCGCGCGGGGGCGGCCCGCGCGGCGGCCCGCGGTCGCGGGGGGGGGCGCGATCGCTCCGACCGAAGGAGCGCCCGCCCCGGCGGTCACCGTCGGGCGGCGGCCGGGAGCCTGCCGCGGCGGCGGCCGCCCGCGCGGAGCCCGAAGGCGGCCCGGTGGCGGGCGACGCCGCGGCGGCGGCCAGCAGGCGGCCCGCGCGGCGCATTGGGGAGGGCGGCGGGCGGCCGATTGGTGTGCGCAGAGGCGGCGCGTCGTCGCCGGGCGGGGCGCACACTGCCCGCCCCGCCCGGCGCCGCCCGGCGCCGCCCCGCCGCGCCAGCGGCGCCCCAAGGGCCGCCCGTCCCGCGTGGCGCATCGGCGGCCGCGGTCGAGCTCGCCGCGCCGGCGCCAATGCGTCCCGCGGCGCGCGGTCCCGGGGGCGGCTACGAGCCGCTGGCCGGGTGAGTGTGCCGTGTCGGGTGCCGGAAGGCGAGTGTCGAAGAGAGGAGCGCGGCGCCGACTCCCTCCCGTCCCGCAGCGAGGGCGACGCGCCCGACCTCCACCACCACCACGCCCCCTCCCCTCCCTCCTGGGGCCCCGCTGCGGCCGACCTGGACGCCTTTCTGACGCGCGTGTACCGGTACTATGAAGAAGGAGGGCTGGCGGCCCTGGTCGCGGCCCGTGTCGCCAACCTCGCGGCGCTCGCGTTTTCCGCCGCCTTCTGCGCGTTCCTCCTCCTCGTCGTCCGCTGGACGGCCCTCTCGTCCCCCTGCCTGCGGGATGACACGTGCGACCTGGCCGACGTGGCGCTCGACTGGCGCCCGTTTGCGCGCGGGGGCGGGCGGTCGGCCGCGTTCAAGGCCGCGGCGGGTCTCTACCTGGCGACAGCCGCCGCCTACTGGTGCGTCGCGGCGGCGGCGGCCGTTGTCGACGTTGTCGGCGCGGTGGGCGTCGCCGGTGCGTTGCGGGACCGCGTGGGCGTGTCGGACGCCGCGCTCGCGACTGCGCCGTGGTCGGCGCTCGCCGCGCGCCTAGTCGCGGCCCAATCGCATGTTCCTTTACTCCCCAACGGCGCCATCCTCGACGAGGAAGGCATCGCGGCCCGCATCATGCGGCGGGACAACTTTCTCATTGGCCTCCTCGGCGCGGGCGCACTCCCGCTCGCGCCGCCGCTCCCGCTCCTGCGCACCCGCCCCGCGCTCACCGCGTCCCTGGAATGGAACCTGCGCGCGTGCGTGCTGGATCCCGCGTTCGGCGGCGGCGGCGACGCGCTCGCGCCGGGGTTTGCGGGCGACCCCGCCGCGCTCGCCGCGCGCTTTCGCGCGGCGGCGCTCGCAAACGCGCTGGCGGCCCCTTTCATCCTCGTCTTCCTCGTCGCCCTGTTCTTCATGCGCCACGCGGAGCGATTCTACCACCACCCCTCGTCCGCCGGCGCGCGCGACTGGGCGCGCGGCGCGGCGTGGCGCTTGAGGGAATTCAACGAGCTCCCCCACTACCTCCACTCCCGCCTCGCCGACGCGTCCCCGGCCGCGTCCCGCTACGTGGCCTCGTTCCGGTCCCCCCTGGCCTCGACCGCGGCCCGCCTCGTCGCCTTTGTGGCGGGGTCGGCAGTCGCCGCGCTCCTGTTGGTCGCCCTCGTGGAGGACCGCCTCCTGGAACGCTCCCTGTACGGCCGCCACCTGGTCTGGTACATCGCCACCCTGGGCATCCTTCTGACCGCGTGCCGGGGGGTGGCGGGGGACGGCGCGCGCCCGCCCGCCGCGCGCCCCGACCCCAACGTCGCCCTCCTCGCCGTCGCCGCGCACACGCACCACCTGCCGAGGCACTGGCGGGGCCGGGGGCACACCCGGGAAGTGGCGGCCGAGTTTGGGGGGCTGTTCCGGTACCGCGCCGCGATGTTCCTCGACGAACTCCTCTCCGTCGTCGCCACCCCCGCCCTCCTCGCCTGGTCGCTGCCCGCCGCCGCGCCCGGCATTTGCGCGTTTTTTGGCGACCACACCGCCCGCGTCGACGGCGTGGGCGACGTCTGCTCCCTGTCCGTGTTCCGCGCGGCGCGCGCGGGCGCCGGCGGGGCCGGCAAGCGCGCCGACCGCGCCCTTCTGGGCGGCCGCCGGTCCCGGCACGGCAAGCTCGAGGCGTCGTTGCTCGCGTTCGCCGGCGACTACCCGTCCTGGGCCCCCGACGCCGACGCGCGCCGCCTCCTGGCCGCCGTCGCCGCGCGCGCCGCCGCGGGCGGCGTGCCCGGCCTGCCGCCGGGGCCGGCGGCGGCGTTGCTGGCGGGGTCGCTGCTGCGGGCCGGGGGGGCGGGTGGGGGGGGATGGGCCGAGACCGCGTTTGCGTCGGCGGAGGTCGTGCCAGGCCCTTCCACCGGCGGCGATGCCGCCGCCGCGTGCCAGCTGGCGCTGCTGGCGATGGCGGCGGACGCGGACGCGGGCGAGAGTGGCGGCGACGGAGACACGGCCGACGGCGGCGGCGCGCGGCCGCGGCCCGACACCGCACGCTGCTCGGGCGGCCTCTCGACCGCCGCGGCTGATCCAGCTTTTGGCCGGTCCTCTGCTTCGCCACCGGCAGAGCACGAGCTGGCGTCGCTGGGCGGGGCGGCAGGCGCGCCGCGGTCGCCGCGCCCGCCCCCGCCGCGCTCGTTGCCGCCCTCCGCGCTCACCGCTGGCCTGGCCGCCGCCTCGCGCCCTCCTTTGCCCGCGTTTGACGCGGCCGGCGCGTGGGACGGCGGCCCGGACGGCGGCTGCGGCGAGTGGGGCGCGGCGCCCGCACGGCGGTCGCCGCGCGGCGCGTCGCCCGCCCTCCTCGGCGGCCTAGACGAGCCTTCCCTCGACGTCGCGGCGGACCCGTGGGCCGACGAGGAGGAAGGCGGCGCGGGCGGGTGGGCGGGGCAACACTCGCCGCCGCCGCCCCTGCTCTAGAGGTGGTGGGGCGGGGCGCGCGCGCCCTGGGCCCCGCCCCTGTGTAACGTGTCGACCCCGCACTCGATGTAGAGGCGTGCGTCTGAAGCCGGCGGTCGGCAGGCTGCCGGACAGCGAGGCTCGCTGCCGCCGGCACACCCCGAGCCACACCGCGCCTCTCCTCGCCCTCCCCAGCGCGCCCGCCCTCGATGCCCGTCACCAACGTGGCGTCCGCGGCCGAGCTGGCGGCCGCGCTTGCGGCCGCGCCGGCGGTGCGCGATTGGGATGGGGGGCGGAACCGGGCCCGCGCCGGCCCGCGTCGCCCGGCGCGATCGCGCGCCGGTACCGCGGCGTCCACGGCGACGGCCGGGCGAGCACGCGGCGGCGCCACGCGTCCGGCCCTCGTCACCACCTCTGCCCCCCCCCCTTTCCACAGGCCGCCGTCTATTTCTGGGCGCCCTGGGCCCCCCCCTGCGCCCAGATGGACACCGTCTTTGCCGAGCTGGCGGCGGATTATCCGGCCGCCCCCTTTCTGCGCGTGGAGGCCGACGCCGACGCGACGTCCGCCGCGACGGCCCTCCACGCCGTCGACGCCGTCCCCGCCGTCCTCTTCTTCAAGGGCGGGTCCCTGGCCGCCCGCGTCGACGGCGCGGACGCGCCCCGCGTGGCCGACACGGCGACGGCTGTGCTCGGCGCGCCGGCCGCCGCGGCCGCCACCGCCACCGCCGACGACCCCTCCTCCCTTTCGCCCGCTCTCCGTGCGCGCCTGGACGCCCTGGTCGCCGCCTCCCCCGTCGTCCTCTTCATGAAGGGCGCCCCCGGCGCGCCGCGCTGCGGCTTCTCACGCAAGGTGGTCGAAAAATTAAACACCGCGTCGATTCCCTTTACCCACGTCGACATCCTGGCCGACGCCGACGTGCGGGCGGGCATGAAGGCGTATTCAGACTGGCCCACCTTTCCCCAGCTGTACGCGCGGGGGGAGCTTGTTGGGGGGTGCGACATCGTATGCGAGATGGGGGATGGGGAGCTGCGGGCGGCGGCGGCGGGGGAGTGAGATGCGTGCAAGGGGTGGCCGGAGGCAACGCGAGCGGCCAGCGCGCGCGCCGCGGCGCGTGGCGCGCACACCTCCCCCGCCGCGCCCTCTGCGCCCGCGGCTGCCGGGCGAGACAGCCGGCCCCGCGAGCGCCCGCCGCGCGCCGTGGCGGGCGCCCAGGTGCGGTGCGGCTCGGACGCCCGCGCAGGCGCCACCTCGCCCGCCCGCCAGATTGGCGCGGGCGGCCGCCCAGCGCGGGTGCCATGCACAGTCGACAGAGGCGGCAGCTGCTTGGGCGGCCGCATTGGTGGTGGCCGACGCGTCCACCTCCCGCCTCCTTAGCCACCATGGCCGCCCCCCCCCTCTACACCCCGACCTCCATCCTGGTCACCGGCGGCGCCGGCTTCATCGGGTCGGCCGTCGTGCGCCGGCTGGCGGCCCGCTACCCCGAGTACAGGATCATCGCGCTCGACCGCCTCGACCCGTGCGCGTCCCTCCGCTCGCTCGACGCCGTGGCCGCGTCCCCCAACGTCACGTTCGTCAAGGGCGACATTCTGAGCGGGGACTTGCTTGCGTACGTGTTGACGACGGAGCGCGTCGACACCGTCCTCCACTTCGCGGCGCAGACGCACGTCGACCTCTCCTTTGGCAACTCGCTCGCCTTCACCCTGACCAACACGTACGGCACGCACTGCTTGCTGGAGGCGTGCCGGGTGGTGGGGGGGGTGCGGCGGGTGGTCAACGTGTCGACGGACGAGGTGTATGGCGACGCGTCGGCCGGCCGCGCGCTCGGCATGGGGGAGGAGTCGACGCTCGAGCCCACCAATCCCTACTCGGCGGCCAAGGTGGGCCGGCGGGGAGGGGGTGCCGGGAGGGGGGGAAGGAAACAAGGAGAGAAAAAACTCACTCCCCTCCCCGCCTCTCCTCCCCAGGCCGGCGCCGAGATGGTGGCCCGCGCGTACTACACGTCCTACAAGCTCCCAGTGATCACGACCCGCGGCAACAACGTGTACGGCCCCGGCCAGTTTCCGGAGAAGCTGGTCCCCAAATTCGCGCTCCTCGCCGCGCGCGGGCGCCCGCTGCCGGTGCACGGAGACGGGGAAGCCACCCGGTCGTACCTGTACGTGGACGACGTCGCGGAAGCGTTCGACGTCGTGCTGCACAAAGGGGTCGTCGGGGAGACGTACAACATCGGGTCCCAAAAGGAGCGCAGCGTCCTGTCGGTCGCGGCCGACGTGTCCGCCATGTACGGCGACCCGGCCCCGCGCCTCGCCCACGTGCGGGACCGCGCGTTCAACGACCAGCGGTACTACGTCTGTGATTCCAAGCTGGCCGCCCTGGGCTGGGCCGAGACGACCCCCTGGGAGGAAGGGTTGCGCCGCACCGTCGACTGGTACGCGCGGCACACGCCGCCGCCCGGACGCGGCGACGGGGGCGGCGGGGAGGACGCTTGGTGGGACGCGGGCGACGTCGAGGCCGCGCTCGCGGCGCACCCCGCGCACCGCGAGTCCCTCGCCCGGCCCATGGTGGGCGGGAGGGCCGAGGCGAGAGCGGGCGGGTGAAGAGAGGCGTGCGTGTGGAGGCGCGTGTTGCACCGCGCGCTGCCGCTGCCCCTTCCCCCCCCCTCCACCCCCCACCCCCCGCCCGCGTCACCGCCCCAGCGCGTAATCTTCTCGCGAGTAGTAATCCGCCAGCAGGCGGTACACGTACGCGGGGGTGGCGCCGCCCGTGTCGGTCACCAGCAGCGACACGAGCTCGGGCGGGACGTAGTCGAGCGCCGGCACGTGCACGGCCAGCAGCGACGCGCCGAGCGGCACAGACGGCGCCGCCGCGGCGGCCGCGGCGGCGTCCGCGACGGCGGCGAACCCGAGGGCGGCGCCGGGGGAAGCGAGCTCGTTGAACGCGAGCGCCGGGTCGTGCGGGAACAGGGGGGACAGCGCGTGGCTCCCCACCAGCGCGACGACGGGCGCCGCGTGCCGCTTGGCCGCGGCCGCCACCAGCGCCGCGCCGGCGGCGGCCATGACGCCGCCGTTGGCCAGGACGGAGCGCGCGGCGAGCACGACCTTGTGCGCGCGCGCCGCCACCGCAAACACCGCCGCGTCCGACACCAGCGTCGTCTCCACGCCCGCCGCCGCGAGCGCGAGCGCGGTGGCGGCGCCGCCGGGGGTGCCGGGCGAGGGCCAGCCTTCGGCGACGACCACTTGGAAGGACCGTTTTTTGGCGGCCTCTGTCAGGAAGAGGAGCGTCGTCGCGTCGTAACCGAGGGTGAGCACGATTTCGTTGGCGTGAATGTGCTCGCCCGCCTGGGGGGGGGGGCGGGGGTGGAGGGTCGGGGGCGCGCCGCGCGCGCCACACCGTTCCGACGCCCTCCCCCCCTCCCCCCCGCCCCCCGCCCGCGCGCACCCGCATCGCGATGGCGTGGTCCATCTCGTCCAGTTCGTCGATGAGCTCGTTCACCTGCTCGATGACGCCCGCCCGCCCCGGCCACACGCCGCGCGCCGACCGCGCGCGCGCGGGCGGCGCGGAGGGGGGGGGGTGCTCCGAGTCTTCCGAGATGGACGGCGTGCTGAAGCCGGCGTCCGACTGGGGTGAGGGGAGGGCGTGAGGCGGGCCGCGAGCGCGGCGGCGCCCGCCCTCGCCACCCTCCCTCTCCCTCTCCCCCACCGTCGGGCTCATCGGCGCCGCCGGCGCGTCCGCGTCCGCCGCCGCGGACGAGTCCAGCAAGTTGTGCAGCGACACCGACCGCGCCGCCGGGCGCAGCGCGCGGGAGAGCAGCCCCCCCGCGCCGCGGCCGCCGCCGCCGCCGTCGTCGCCGCCGCCGCCGCCGTCGCCGCCGCACCCGTCGCAGTCGACGCACTCCTCCCGGATCATGTGCAGCACGCGGCGGACCGTGTTGCCGATGGAGAGTTCTGAAAGGGACGAGGGAGGGAAGGAAGAGGGTGGGAAGGGGGTTGGCGCGGTCGATGGCGCGCCCTCACGACCCGCCGCCCACCCATCCGCGTTCGGCAGGGATCCAGACCAACTCATCGGCGCCAGCGTGGCGGCCGCCAGCCGCCCCGCCGCCGCCGATCCCCGCCCCCCCCACCACTCATCCCTCACCCAGGGGCTTGGCCGCCTGCATGACGACCCCCCACTTGCGCACGTCGTCCAGCATGGCGCGACCCGTGACGTGGCCGCCGCGCGTGACGAGGGTGCGCAGCATTTCCGCCGCGCCGCGCGCGCACGCGAGCGAGCCGTCGACCTGGCGCCGCCGCAGGCGGGCCGCGAACGCGGCGACGTCGCGTGGGAACTCGTCGCGGAAGGAGGGGGCGTCGTCGCCGCGGCCCATGGCGGTGGGGCGCGAGAGTGAGCAACGAGAGACGAGAACCGACGCCGAAAGCAGTGTTTTGCAGGGCCCGCCGCGCCCCGCGCCCCGCGCAGGCACACGCCGGCGCCCCTCATGAGCCGCTGGGCGGCGCACGCCCGGACGCCGCGGCCTCGGCCGCTTTCTTCTCGCGGTACACCGCCGACGACCGCAGCACCGCGCCCCACGTGGGGGGCACGCCGCCGTCGCCCGCCAGCGTGGGTGGCGGCGGCAACGGCTGCGCCGGTCCCCCGTCCGGCTCGCCAGCCGCGGTCAGGGCGAGGAGGGCGGCTTTGTCCGACCCGCCGCCCGCGCGGCCGCGGGCGCCGTCGAATTCCACGCAGCGCGACGGGTCGGCGGGGCGGGACCGTTGCAGGAAGGTGAGGAGGCGTTTCAGGGCCTGAGAAGCGGGTGAGGGGGGCGCGGCGTCGGCGTCGTTCGCCGCGGCGGCCTCCAAAGACGCGCTGCCGCCCTCCCCCCGCCCCACACCCCCTGCGCGCCTGCAGATACTTGCGCGTGGCTTCATCGTTCATGACGTGCGCGCCCGCGACCGAAATCTTCTCCCGCGCCTTGCGCTCGTGGATGCCGACGGACGTGACACCGATCGGCCACGGCGCGTTGCCGATGGCGAGCCGGGTGTAGATGTCTGATGAAAAGAGGGGAGGGGGTGGGTGTTTGGGGTGCGGGGCTTCGCGCCGGCGCCGGGCTCTCGACCCACTCTGTCTCTCGTCCCCTCTGTCCTCACCCGCCGCCTGGAGGTAGTTCCTCCCTTCCGCCGCGTCCACCAGCATGCACAGCCCCGCCACCATCTCCGCGTCCAGCGCGCGCCGTTTCAGGCGGCGGAGCAGGGGTTTGAGGTACTCGCCCGTCTGCGCGAGCTGGAGGCTCGCCGCGGCGCCCGCGCGCGACGCCGCGGCGTCGGGAGGCCGCGCGGCCAGTTCCGCCCCCGCGTCGGCCAGCCAGCGGCGCACGGTGACGGCGACGCGGTCCTCGGGGGCGGCGGTGCCGTCGGCCGCGCGGCGCGCGGCGAGGGCCGCGGCGGCGGCGGCGAACGCCGCGGCGGTCGCCGCGGCGGTCGCCGCGGCGCCGTCGGCCTCGCCGCCCCGGCCGCCGCCCGCCGCCGCCATGGCCGCGTCCCGCGCCCGCCTCGCCCGGTCCTCCCGCTCCAGGGCGAGGAGCAGGTTCGCTTGCTGCCCGCCCGCGCGCTCGTCGGCGCCGTCCGGCGTGAACGCGGCGGCCGCGGCGGCGAGCCGGGCGGCGCGGTCGGCGTCGGCCTCGCCGAACAGGGTGGCGGGTTCGCCGAGCAGGCGCAGGCGGCGCTTGACTTCCAGAGGGGGGAGAGAGGGGGGGGCGGGCTGCGGACAAGAAGGGGGGGGGGGGGGTGTCGGGGCGAGGGTCGGGCGCCCGCGCCTGCCGCGCCCGCCGCCCGCTCCGCCGCCCACCTCGGCCGTCGTCGCCGGCGCGCTCGTCGACGCCTCGCCCGGCTTGGCCCGCTTGGAGGGCGGCGGCGGCGCGAGGGGCGCGGCCGCCTCCTTCTCCTTTTCCTGTTCCTCCTCCTCCTCCCGCGCCCGCTTGGCCGCCGCCGCCGCGTCCAGCTGGGCCCGAGACGCGTACTTGTTGCCGGCCGCCGCGCGCTCGGCCTTGCGCGCAGCGAGCGCGGCGGCGAGCTCGTCCATTGGACGGGCCGCCGCGCGCCGGCGGTCGCGCGGGGGGTGCCGGCGCTCGCCCGCCGGGAGGCGAGGGCCGTGGACTTGTGGGGAGCGCGGCGCCGCTCTCCTGCTCTCACTCCCCGCCGACGCGATGCCGCAGAGCCGGCCCCTGCTGCTGCTGGGCACCGCGGCGGCCGTGTACTACCTGGCCTGGCTCGCGAGCCTGGTGAGAGACGAGGGTCGAGGCGGGACGCGATTGGTCGGCGAGTCGGGACGCGCGTCGAGCCCTCCCCCTCCTCCCTCCTTAGCCCTTCCTCGCGTCCAGCCCGCGCCTTGCCTCCTTCTTCCCCCCACGCGCCGCGGCAGACACCACCGTGGCCCTGATCGGCGGCGGGCTGACTCTCGGCGTGCTAGGCTACTGCGCGTACGTCTTCATCGCGGCGGCGGTCATCAGGTATAGAGCAGGGGGTGGTGTGCGAGGGTGGGGGGTGAAAAAATGGGTGTCGGGGGCGCGGCGGCCGACGCGCGGTGGCCCCTTCTCCTTCCAGCGACCCCGACCGCCCCAAGCACGCGTGACACGCAGTCCAATGCACGCACCGACCGCGGCCGATTGGGAGGCGCAGGTAGACGAGGTGGTGGCCCTCGCCTCGATCTTCGGCGAAGAGCGCGTCGCGGCGCGCGGCGGAGAAGCCGCTGTGGCCGCGTCCGCCCTGCTCGGCGCAGGCGGCGACGCTCTGCGGGCGGAGCCACCGCCCGAGACCCCTCTGGAGGTGCGCGTCGCGCTAGAGGTTGAGCTGGGCGCCCCGGTGGAGCTGCGCGCGCGCGGCGCGCGCGCCGGCGCGGTCGCGTCGCTCCCCCCGCTCCGCGCGCGCGCCGCGCTGCCCGCAGGGTATCCATCCTCTGGCGCGGGGCTGGAGCTTGCTTTTTCGGCCGATTGGCTGGCGCCCGAGGCTGTGGCGGCGGTGGTCGCGGCCGCCGAAGACGCGGTCGCCGCCGCCGCGGGCGGCCCCGCCCTCTTCGACGCTCTGACAGCGGCGCGCGACGCCGCACTCGAGGCGGCCGCACCGGGCGGCGTCCTGGATTTGGACCTGGTTGCCGGCGACGACGACGGCTCTGCCGACGGCGCAGACGCGGCCGTCGCGCTCGCGCTCGCGCTCCGCGCCGCCGACGCTCAGGCCGACGACGCCGCCTTTGCGTCGGCCGTGCACGCCTGCCCCGTCTGCCTGGAGGACGTCCCCGGTACAGCGTGCGTGCGCGCCGGCGCCGCGTGCGCGCACGCCGCGTGCCGCGCGTGCGCCGCGGCGCTCGCGCGGTCGGCCCTCGCCGACCGCGCGCCGCGCCGCCTCGCGTGCCCGTCGTGCGCCGGACCCCTCGCGCCCGCCCGGTTGCGCGGCTTGCTGACAGACGCCGAACTCTCTTCCTGGGCCGACCTCGACCGGGAGCGGCTGCTCGCCACCCTCCCCGGCCTCGTGCGCTGCCCCCATTGCGGCGGCCCCGCGCCCGGCGACGACGGCGACGGCGGCGCCTCGTCCTCCGCGTCGCACCACGCAGTGTGCGTGTCGTGCTCCCACTCGTTCTGCACCCTCTGCTTCGCAGGATACCACCCCGGCCGCATTTGCGCGTCCGACGCCGGCCGCCTGGCCGTGCTGCGCGCGCGCTTGGCGGGAGGGTGCGCGTCGGCGGCCGACACCGCCGAACTGCGGCGCCGCGAGGACGACGCCGCGTCGCGCGCGCTCATCGAGCGCACCGCCAAGCCGTGCCCCGGGTGCGCCACCCCGATCTCCAAGACGGGCGGCTGCAACAAGGTCGTGTGCCGCGCGTGCGGGGGGCCCTTTTGCTTCACCTGCGGCGGCACGGTCGACGCGACCGATCCCTATGGGCACTATCGGTCTGGCGCGTGCATCCTGTTTGACGAGGCGGATGTGGCGGCATTCAACGCGGCGGTGGCGGCAGAGGGCGCGGCGGCGCTCGCCGACGACCGCGTGCCGGGGCCGCGCCTGCCGCCGCCGCCGCCCGCGGGCCGCGGACACTGGCTCGCGTTTGCGCCACACGCCGCGAGGTGCCCTGTGTGCGCCTCCCTTGTGGCGCGCGCGGGGAACAGCAACGACGCGCGCTGCGGCGCGTGCGCCACGCGCCACTGCGCCGCCTGTGGCGAGATACTGCGCGGCCGAGGCGCGGGCGCGACGCACTTTGGGCCGCGCCCCCCCCGATGCCCGCAGCACGGGGCGAGGTGAGGGGTTGTGTTTTTTTTTCGGTCTCGGTTCTTGCAAGTGCGCCATCCCTCACCCCACCTCTTCCCGCCCCTCCCCGCTGTCGATGCCTTTGGGCACGCGCCCCGCCGCCTGCGCGGCCGCGATGCCGCGCCGGCGCTCGGCGGCGCGCGCCGCGGCGGCGACCGCGCGCGCGGTCTCCACGTCGGCGGCCGGGTCCACGCCTCCCGGCAGGTGCACGAACCGCACCCGGCTCCCGCGCACGTGCACGGCGGCCAGCGGGGCGGGCGGCGTGGCCAGAGGCGGCCCTTGGAGTCGAGTCCAGGAGACGGTCTCCAGGTGGAGGCCCATGTCTGCGTCGACGGCGGCCAGGGTGCCGCGCAAGGTGTCGTCGTTGCGCAGTTCGACCACGACTTGGCGGCCTGAGATTTGGGGAGGGGGTGGGGAGAGTGGGAAAGGAAGCGGCGGGCAAGCGCGGCGCGCGAGCCGCCCGCCTCGCGCGCTCTCGAGGCCGCGTAGCCTCACACCACACTGCCCTCACACCTGTCATCGCCTGGAGGAAGACGAGGAGCGTGCGCTCACCGCGCGGGCGGCGCCGCATCGGGGGCGGCCGCCCGCCGGCGGGCGGCGGGGGGCGGCCCCCCATGCCGCTCCCGCGCGCCGGGGTGGGGCGGGGCGGGCGGGAGAAGAGGGGTTGAGGCCGCTGGGTGTGTGCGTCGACGCGTCGGCCCGACCTCCCTCCTCGTCGCCTCGCCCAGAGGCCCTACATACGCCGCCCGCCCGCCCGCGCGCGGCGCAGCGCGCGCCGGCAAGGCGCCTTGCCCGTGTTCGACCCCAAACCCCCGCGCAGGGACGGCGCGCCCCCAAAAAACAACACCCTGGCGGCGTGTGTCCCCCCTCCCGCCCGCCCTCCCTCCTCAAAATTTGGGCGGGAGCACGCCCAGCCCCCAGGCGAGCCCCGCGACAAACGCGGCCCCGGACGGGACGCGCGTCACCCCGAGGAGCGCCCCCGCCTTTTTCATGCCGACCTTGACGTCCCCCACGCCCAGCTTGCCGTCCCGGTCCAGGTCCAGAAACCAGGCAAAGCGGGAGCCCAGGGATTTCCAGGGGACGCGGAGCACTTTTTTGGACTCGAGCCACTTCAACAAGAGGCCGGCCGCGACGATCAGGGTCGCGACCGATTTCCCGACCCACTGCACGCCCAGCGCGGCGGCGTAGCCGAGGGCGGCCGAGAGGGCGGCGCCTTGGAGGACTTGCTTGGGGCCGCTAAGGCAGGAGGGGGGAGGGGGTCGGGCCCGGGCCACGTGCGCGCTCCTCGCAGCCCGGTCGCCCGCTCGGATGGCATGGAGAGACGTTACGGCTGGCCGCCGAGCAGCGCGCCGCCCGCGCGACGCCCCCCACCCCTCGCATCCCCCCTCCCTCACCGCGCCGGCGCCTCCCCCCCCGCCGTCGCCGCCGCGGGCGCCGCGTGCGCCAGGCGCGGCATGGAGGACACCCCCAGCGCCAGGCCCGCGGCAAAATCGGGGCGCGCGGGGCCGCGCAGGGTCGACAGTCTGGCCGCGCCAGCGCCGGTGCGCGCGGCGGAGGGCGCGAGCCGGGGGAGGGCGCCGCGCGCGGCGGCGGCGAGGGTGCGGGCGAGCATGGACAAGGGTGGAGGGTGGGGCGGCGGGGGGGCAGGGGTTGTGGCAGAGACGGAAAATGGTTTGCAGTGTGCGCCCCGCTCGCCTCTCCCCCCTCCCCCCTACAGCTTGGGCGGCGGCCCGTTGAACGCGTGCACCGACCCCGACTCGACGCCGGCCGCTGGATCGATGACGACGTCGATGAGGGCCGGCCCGGCGCCGCGCGCCGTCGCGCGCGCGAGCGCCGCGCGCAGCTCCCCCTCGGTCGCCGCCCGGAAGCCGGCGCCGCCAAAGGCGGCCATGACCAGGTCGTGCCGGGCGCCGGGGGCAAAGGCGGTGGGGGGGGGGTCGGGCGGGAGGCCGGCGGCGGACGCGCCCGCGGCGGCAGCCGCGATCGCTTCTGGCGCCCTCCGGTCGCCGCCGTACACCCCCCCGTTGTTGAAGACGACCACCGTGATGGGCAGTCTGTACCGCACCATGGTCTCCAGCTCGGCGAGCGAGAAGCCGAGCGCGGAGTCGCCCTCGACGGCGAAGACCCTCGCGCCGCCGCCGACTACCGCCGCGGCGACCGCGGCGCCCGGCCCGACGCCCATCGTGCCCCACGTCCCCGCGTCGACCCGCGTGCGGGGCGACGTGACGGGGCCCAGGGTGAGGCGGGCCATGTCCATCGTGTTGGCGCCTTCGGAGACGACGACGGGGGGCGACCCCTGCGCGCGCGCGACGGCGGTCGCCGCGGCGCGCACGCACTTCATCGCGGTCCAGTAGTCCAGCGGGTGTGCGTGGGCCGCCGTCAGGCGCGCCTCGAGTTTGGCCTTGGCCGCGGTCGCTTTCGCGGCGAGGCCATCGCCCCAGGGCAGCCACGCGGTCGGCAGCGGCCCACGCGCGGCGAGCGCGGCGCCGAGCGCGGCGCCGCCCTCGGCCGCGCCGCACGCGAGCACGACCGCGGCGCGGGCGGCGTCCTCGGGCGATGGCTCGGGGTCGACGAGAATGAATTTGACTGTCGGCGCCCACCTCGGCGGGTCGCCAAAGTGGAGCTGCCAGTTGAGCCGCGCGCCGAACACGACCGCCACGTCAGCCCCAGCCAGCGCCGCGCCCCGCGCCGCGCCCGCGCAGGCTCCATCGTCGTCGGGGACGACGCCGCGGCCCATCGAGGTCGGGAGGAAGGGGACGCGCGTCGCCGCGACGAGCGCGCGGAGCGACGCCTCGGCGCGGCCGTACGCGGCGCCCTTACCGATGACGAGCAGCGGCCGGCGCGCGGACCGCAGCAGGGCGGCGGCGGCGGCGAGGGCCGCGGCGTCGACCGGGTCGCCCGCGTCGACCGGCGGCGGCGGCGCGCCCGCGGCGTCGCCGCGCGGCCCGCCCCTCCCACCACCCCTCGCCGCCGCCGCCACCTCCGGATCCACCGCCCCCATCAGCACGTGCGCCGGCAGGTCCACGTACGCCGCGCCCGGGCGCCCGCGCACGGCGGCTTTCACGGCGGCGGCGATGACCGGCGCCGCGTCGGCCGCGGTGGTCAGCCGCGCCGTGAATTTGCACCACGGCGCCGCGGCCGCCACCTGGTCCAGCTCCTGGAACGCGCCCCCGCGCCCCAGTTCGTCGGCGTGGGCGGAGCCGGCCAAGAGGAGGAGGGGGGCGCAGTTGGCGCGCGCGTGCGCGGCGCCGGCCAGCGCGTTGACGAGACCGGGCCCGGAGACGGTCAGCAAGCCGGCAGGGACGCGCGTCAGGAATCCTGCTGTCGCGGCCGCGTAGCCGGCGGCTTGCTCGTTGCGGAAGCCGATGTAGCGGATGCCCGCCGCGGCGAGCGACGTGGCCAGCTCGGTGACCGGGATGCCGACGACCCCGAAGACGAGGCGCACGCCGGCCGCGGCGAGGGCGGCCGCGACGACGGTGTACCCGTTGGCGGGGGGGGCGGGCGGCGGGGCCAGCAGGGCGGCCGCCGGCGCGGCGACGGCGCCGGGCGCGGCGGCGGCGGCTGGGGAGAGGAGGCGGGCCCCGCGTCGGCTCAGGCTTACAGCCGCGGCCGCCGCCGGCCCTCACAGCTTCGCCTTGGGAGCCGCCGCACCTGCGCCACCACCCCCAGAACCTCCGCCCCCCCCGCCGCAAAAGTGGGCGGCCATGAAGCGGCGCTGGATCTTGCCCGTCGCCGTCTTGGGCAGTACGTCCGTGATGAACACGCGGGCGGGCACCTGTGGAGGGTGGGGGTGGGGGGTGGGGTCGTGCGGGAGCGGGGACGCGCGCGCCGGCGGCCGAGCCGGCGCGCGCCAGGGGCGCGGGCCGCCCCGGCAGCCCGCCCACGCCTCGACCCACCTTGAACGGGGCCAGCTTGGTCGCGGCGTGCGCGCGCACGCTCTCCTCCACCCCCTCGCGCGCCGCGCCCGCCGCGAGCACGACCGCCGCCGCCACCACTTCCCCGTACTTGTCGTCCGGCGCGCCAAAGGACACGGCCTCCGCGACGGCCGGGTGGGCGAGGAGGACGGCGTCGACTTCCAGGGGGGAGATCTTTTCGCCGCCCCGGTTGATCAGCTCCTTCAACCGCCCCGTGAGCGTGACGTACCCCTCCCCGTCGACAAACCCTTGGTCCCCCGTGTGGAACCAGCCGTGGGCGTACGCCTCGGCGTTGGCTGCGGGGTTGTCCTTGTACCCCGCCGTCACGTTGGCGCCGCGGATGCACACCTCGCCCACCTCCCCGCGCGGCGCCTCGCGCCCGTCCGGCGCCAGGATGGTGAGGGACACGCCGCCCTGGGGGCGGCCGACGGTGCCGGGCTTGCGGGGGCCGGCCGCGGGGAGCGGGTTGGACGTCATCTGGTGCGCGGCCTCGGTCATCGCGTACGCCTCGAGCACGGGGCACCCGTACAGCGCTTCGGCCTGGCGGTGGGGCGTCGGGCGGTCGGGCCGCGCGCGCGGCAGCCTTCGACCCCATCCCCCGCGTTTCCCCTCTCTTTTTATCTCGCACCTTTTCGAGCGTCGCCGGCGCGAGCGCGGACGAGCATGACCGCGCAAACCGGAACCGAGGCGCGCCGGCGTCCGCGCGCGGCGCGGCGCCGCGGGAGAGCAGGATTTGGTGCATCGTCGGGACGGCGGTGAACCACGTGGCGGCCGCGCGCGCGGCGTCGCCCCAAAACGCGCCCGCCGCAAACCGCCCCCCCGCCGGCAGCGCCACCGCCCCGCCGGCCGCCAGCGGGGCGAGGAGGCCGGCCATGAGGCCGTGCACGTGGAAGAGGGGCATGACGAGGTAGGAGACGTCGGCGGCTGGTGGGGGTGGGGGTGGGGGTGGGGGCGGGGCGGGTGAGGGTGTTGCGGGGGTGGGGTGGGGTGCGGGGTTTTGTGGGGGTGGGCGCGGGGCGCGCGCGCGCGCCCGCCCCCGCCCTCACCCGTCAACTCGTACGTCGCGCAGATGTTGGCCAGCGACGCCGCGATGTTGGCGTGGGTCAGGGGGACGCCCTTGGGGCGGGAGGTGGTGCCGGAGGTGTGCAGGAAGAGGGCGGTGTCGGAGGGGCGGGGCGGGTCCGGCGGGCCGGCCAGCGCGCCGTACCCGGCCGGCGGCGGCAGCGGGCGCAGCGATCCGGCGACCGGGGCGAGCGCGGTCGTGAAGCCGGTGGCCTGGGCCCAGGTGAGGGACAGGGCGGCGACGGGCACGCCCTGCGCCGCGGCGGCCGCGCGCGCGGCGGGCGCAGCCGCGTCGCCCGCCGGCACGAGGAGCAACGCGCTCCCCGCGTCGCCCAAATAAAACTCGAATTCGTCCGCTGTGTAGCCGGGGTTCAAGGGGGCGGCGACGGCGCGCGCGGCGGCGACGGCGAGGAACGACACGACAAAGTCGGCCTAGGGTTGGGGGTGGGATTAGGGTTGAGGGAGCAGGGGCGTCGGAGGCGGCGCCCACCGACCTGGCGCGCCGCCCGCGGCCCCGCGGCCCGGCGCGGCGCCAGCCCAGCATCGAGTGCGGTCACTCGGGGGGGCGGGATCGCGGGCCAGGCGCACCGGCGCAGCACCAACACCGGATGCGGCGCGCACCCCGCCCGCCGCCCCCTCTCCTCTCCACTCTCACCGTGTTTACGTCCACGATGGACACCACATCCCCTGGCGCCACCCCCAGCGCGCGCAGGCCGGCGACCGCGGTCGCGACCGCCGCAGCGAGGTCACCGCGCGCGAGCGTGGGGCCGCCGCCGCACAGGAGCAGGGCGGGGCGGTTGGGTGCGCCCGCGTAGACGTCGGCCAGGGTGGCGGGGGAGGGAGGGCGGTACGGCATGGCCGCAGCCAGAGTGAGGGGAGAGGCAGCATTGCCCGCCGCCGCCGCGCGGCGTCACATTCCCGCCCGGCGCCTAGAGCGGCCCGTCCCCGGGCCCGCGCCTCCCCCCCCAATGGCGCAGAAGCCCCTGTTCCGGGCAGGCGCGGCCCGGCCGGCCAAGCGCAAGTCGGCCGCCGCGCGGCACAAGGCGCCCGCGACGAAAAGAGGTGAGGACGAGTGGCAGCGTGGACGGAATGCGCGTTTGTGGCGGCGCGGCGGGCGCGCGGCGAGGGCCGGGCCGCACGGCCCGGCCGCGCCGCCGACCCCTCCTCCCTCTCCTTATCTCAGGCAAAGTCTTCCGCCCGCCCAAGCGCGCGGCCGTCATCGACGCCGCCCTCTCCAACAAGCTGCTGACGCAAACCATCAACGCCAAGAACGAGGCGGCCGCCGCGGCGCGCGCGGCGGGTGGCGGGGGGCGGCTGCAGGTGGTGACCGTGCCAAAGGGGGCGGTGGACGACGGCAAAGCGCGCAAGGCGGGCGCGCCGAAAGCGGCCGAGGCGTGAGAGGGGGGGAGAGGGGAGAGAGAGGAAACTAGTGAGGAAGCTAGCGACCCGCGAAGCGGGTCGCTAGCCGCCTCCCCGCGTGTGTCACTCTCTGTCGCCTCGCGCCGCGCGCGCGCCCCTCGCCGCTTTCTGCCTCCAGGTGCGAGCCGGCCGCACGCTCGCGGGGCGGCGGGGCGGCTTGGGAGCGCGGCATGGGGGTGGCGGTTGGCGGCGGGCGTGCAGCCCCGGCCGCGGGCGGCCTTCGACGGCGCCGCCCGCGGCGCCATTGATGTGGCGCACGTTGAAAACGGTCGTGCTGGCAAAACGCTCTGAAGCGGCGCCCAGCACGCCCCAATGCCCCCCCCCCAACCAATCTGCAGCCCACAATGACACGCCGCCTCTCCGCCCTGGCCGCCCTCGCCCTGCTGGCGCTCGCCACCAGCACCGCGACCGCGTCCCTCGTCGGCCCGCTGGGCAACGAGGTGGTGGCGCCGCCGCGGACGCTCTCGCTCGCGTCTCGCCGCGCCGAGCGCGCCAACGCGCTGGCCGAAACCGCCGCCGCGGCCGACGCGCGCGCGGGTTTGAACCTGCCGGCGGCGCCCATGGCGCAGGCGGCGGCGGACGAGGAGGAGGGGGCCGAGGAGCAGGCCGCGGGCGACGCGCCCGCCGCGCCGGCCGACCCGGCCGCCGCCGCGGCCGCCGCGGCCGCCGCCCAGGGCGGCGCCATGCCCGCCGGCGCGGCCACCGCGCCCGCCGGCGCGGCGGCCCTGCCCGCGGGCGCCACCCTGATGCCCAACGGCGCGGTCATGAAACCCCTCCCCGCCCCGGTCGTCGCCCCCCTGTCCGACCAGCTGCGCAAGCCGGGCGTCATCGTGGCCCTGCTCATCGCGGCGGCCGCGGTCGTGGGCGTCGTGGTGGCCGTGGGGCTCGTGGTCGCGCACGGCGTGCGCGGCCGCAAAGCGACGCGCGCCGGCCTGCTCGAGGGCGGGTCGGGCACGGTCACGCCCGTCTAGGCACGAGCGTGGGCCAGAGGGGTGTAAGCCTGTTTATTCGAGGCGGGGAGGAAGGGAAAGCGAGTGGGAGGAGGTCGCCGCGCGCGCCGCCTGCCTCCCTCCACACACGCGCACGCAACGCCGCCCCGCGCGCCCGCCCGGCACACAACCGTTCACCCCTCCCTCGCCCCACGCCATGGCCGCGGCCACGGGCCTGGGCGCGCGGCTGAACGCGTTCGTCGCGTCGCCGACCGGCCCACGGACGACCCACTTTTGGGGGCCCGTCGCCAACTGGGGCTTTGTGCTGGCGGTGCGCGCCGCGGGCGGGGCGGGCGAGGGCGGGCGGGGGCCGCGCGGCGCGGCGCGCGCGCGATGGGCGTAGGGCGGCGCGCCGCGGGCGGCCGACGCCGCCGCGCGCGCCGCGGCCGCGCCCCGATCGGCGGCCGGTCTCGGCAGCGCCGCCAGGCGCGGCGAGCGGCGCCGACGCGCCCCTCCTCTCCTCCCTTCAGGGCCTGGCCGACTCACAGAAGCCGCCCGAGCTCATTTCGCCCAACATGACGTCCGGTGCGGGGGTGGTGGCGGGTGGACGGGGGCGCGGAACGCTGGCGGGTGGACGGGGGCGCGGAACGCGAAAGAGAGAGCGGCACGAGAAGAAAAAACGACCCCCCGTTGCCCCGCCCCCTCGCCGCCTCCAGCCATGTGCGTCTACTCCCTGCTCTTCATGCGCTTCGCCTGGGAGATCAAACCGCGCAACCTCATCCTGCTGGCGTGCCACGCGTCCAACGAGTGCGTGCAACTGAACCAGATGCGGCGGTGGGCCGCGTGGCGCGGGGGACAAGGGGGGCCGGGGTCGCTCCTGCCCGCCGCCGCGGCGGCGGCGTGACGCGGGGCGGTGGGTCCATGGCTCAATGGCTTGGTTTCGGGGCGTGGGGGGTGCACGCACACTCGGTCGTTTCAGGCGCGGGTAAAAAAAAACAGCCACCGCCCACCCCGTCCTCCTCACGCCGTCGCCACCGCCCCATACAGTTTCCGGCGTCGCACGGCGGCCTCGACGGACGGCGGCAGCAGCCAGCGCACGGAGCGACCGGCGGCGAGCTCGCCGCGCGCGAGCGAGGAGGAGACGGAGTCGAGGCCCGCGGGGTCGGCCACGACAGTCACGCCCGGAGAGAGAGCGGCTAGGGGCCCTCCCGGGGCCAGCAACGCATCCGCGGGCGGGTGGGCGCCTGCGGCGGGCGGCGCGCGCGCGACGGCGACGACGCCGTGCCGCGCCCCGATCTCCCGCGGGTGCCCTTCCGCCCACACGCCCGGCGCCGCCATGCTGGCCAGCATGTCCTCCCCGCACACGAGCACGGCGCGCGGGGCGGAGGGCGGGGAGGGGTCGTTGCCGCGCCGCTTGCCCCCCTCCCCCAACGCCTCTGCCAGGCGCGCCTCGACCGACCGCAGCACATCCAGCGTGCGCACCGGGGTGGGCGACCCCGCCTCCCACGCGTCGACCGCGACGGGCGCGCCGGCGGCCGCCGCGTCGGCGGCAGCCGCGGCGCAGAGCGCGAGTCGGTCGCGCGCGGGCGCCAGGCCGGGCTTGGCGTAGCCGTCGGACACGGGAGACAGGTAGGCGCCGAGCACCTCAAAGCCACGCTGGGAATCGAGGCGCGGGTGTGGGCGCGGCCAACGCTTCCGCCGCCCCACACACCCTCCACCGCCCCTCCACCCACTCACCTCCCGCAGCGCCGCTTCCGCCACGTCCAGCATGCGCAAGTGGGCCACGGTGGGCGGGTTGAAGGAGCCGCACGCGACGAGGACGACTTGGCGGCGCGCGCCGCCGCGCGCGCCGCCGCGCGCGTCGCCGCGCACGCACCGCAGCCGGTCGGTGGCCAGCAGCGCGTCCGGCGGCGCTCTTGCCCCGTTGACCGCGCCCGCGAGGGTCATGAGCAGCCTGGCGGGCAGCGCGGGCGCCTCGGCGGCCGACGCGGCGACGGGCCGAGCGGGGGTGCTCGACGCCGCTGGCGCCTGTGGCGGTGGCGCCCTGCCCGACCGCCCGCCCGCGGCAACCGCGGCTCCAAACGCGACACCGCCTGCGGCGGCGGCGGCAAAGCCCGAGTGGCGCAGGCGCGCGCGCGAGTCGGCGGGCGCGGGCGACGTTGGCGCCGGCGCCGCGCGCGTCGACGCCGCCCGCACGGCCGCCATGGCGGCCCGGGCGACGCGCATGGGCGGGTGGGAGCGTGGGTGGGTCCGCAAAGCGCCCCCGCGGGGGCAGGGAGTGTCGGCGGCGGTGCCGGCGCTGGCCATTGCACTTCAGACGTCGAGGCTCCCGGCTGCCCTTAGACCAGCGCACGCCGGCGATCCGTCGCACATCTGCGAGCGCGCGCCGACCGACGCGCGCTCCCCGCGCCGCTCGCCCGCCGGCGGATGCAGGCGGCGAGCGCGCGCCTGGCCGACGACGGGTGCGCGGGCGCGTACAAAGCGTCCCTCAAGTGTGCGTGTGGGGGGGGAGAGAGGAAAGGGGCGTGGGAGGGTGGCGGCTGTTTGGTCACGCGCGCCGAGCCGACCCCGCCACCTCCCCTTCTCCTCTCTCCCAGGCCTGGACGACAACGGCTACGACAAGGCCAAGTGCGAGGCCGCGTTTGACGCGTACAAAGAGTGCAAGACGAAAGAGGTGACGAGAGGAAGGAGAAAGGAGGAGGGGGACGCCGCGCACACGCCGCGCCTCACCCCACCCCACCCTCCCCACTCCCTAGTACGACGCCCGGCGGCAGGCGCGCATCGATGCTCGCCGCAGCAAGCGGTAGCGGCCGGCCGGCCGGCGCCGCGGCGCGCGCCGCGCGCGCGCTCTTCGCAGCGTGGTCGCGCCGCGGCCCGCCGCGCGACGGCGGCCCCGCCCCGCCCCCTCGCGTCGCCCCTGCGCCGCCCGGCGCCGACCCCGCGGCCCTCGTCCGCCTCGTGCGGCCCGACGGGAGCCACGCGGTCGTGCCGCGCGGCGTGGCCGACGCCGAGGCGGCGGCCGCGGGGCTCGACCTGCTGCCCGTGAATGCAGGTGTGGGCGGGTGGGTGGTGGGCGTGCTGCGTGCGTGGCGGGAGCCGCCGCCTTCACACCCCTCGTCTTTCTCTCAGCGGCCGACCCCCCTGTCTTCCGCGTCGCGTCCGCCGCGTCCGCCGTCACCGCCGCCCGAGCGCGCGCCGCCGCCTCCCGGGGCGCGGCGCTGGCCGCGCGGCGGGCCGCCGACTTTAAAGAGATCCGCGTCGGCGCTGCCGCGACCGACCACGACGCCGCCACCCGCCTTGCGCGCGCCGCGGCCCTCGTCGCCAAGGGGTGGCGCGTCAAGCTGACCGTGCCCGTGCCGCGCGGAGTCGGAAGGGCGGACGCGTACAAGCGGCTGGAGAAGGCGGCGGCGGAGGCCGCGTCGTTCGCCGACGTCGGCCCCCTCAACGCCGGCGGCGTGGGCAAGCGGATTCAGGGCGGCGGCCTGCCGCCGCCGTCGGTCATGCTCGCGCCGCCGGGCGGCGGGGCGCGCGCGGTGGGCGCCAAGGGAGGAGGCGCGAGTGGGGGGAGCGCGTGAGGGGCGTGTCGGCACACTCTTCCCGTCTCTCAATCGGCCCACCCGCCGCCAGCGCGTCGCGGACGCCACCCCGCGCGCCCGCTCGCCCCGCGCTCGGGCCGATGCGCGGCGCCGGCGCGCGCGCGGCCGCCGCGCAGGCCGCCCACGTCCTCAAGCTGGGCGCGGGGGTCTACCTGTTTCGGGAGTGGGTGGTGGAGCCGCCCCTGGTGTGGGTGGTTGGGGTGGTAGTATGTGGAAGGAAGGACCCGCGGGGGGGCGCCGAACCCCCCCCCCCCCCCCCCTCGCAGTGCGTCGGCCCGTCCATGCTGCCCACCTTCAACGCGCGCGGCGACGTCGTCCTCCTGGAGAGCGCGACCGCGAGGCGCGGCGCGTTGCGCGTGGGGGACGTCGTCGTCGCGCGGTCGCCGTCCGACCCGCGGCACGCCGTCTGCAAGCGGGTGCTCGGCCTGCCCGGCGACGTCGTGCAGGTGGGAGACCCCGCCCCCGGGTGGCACGGGGGCGACCACGGCGTCCCCGTCCCGCCCGGCCACGTCTGGCTCCAGGGCGACAACGCGCGCAACTCGACCGATTCCCGGGCCTACGGCCCCGTCCCCCTGGCCCTCGTGCGCGGGCGCGTGTTTGCGCGGGTGTGGCCGCCGGGGGGGGGGGGGGGGGGGGGGGGGGCCGCGCCCGACTGGGCGCGGCAGCGGCACGACGGGCAGCGGTGAGAGAGGGACGAGAGCGAGACAGCGCGCGCGCGCGCGCTGGCACCGTGTTTTGAGACGCGACCACAATGCACACCCCCTTGCTCTCTCACTCGACGCGCCGCCGCGCGAGCGCGGCCGCGAGCTCCGGGTCGGGCCCGACGCGGGGCAACCCCGCGGGCGGCGCCGCCGGCGCGCGGCGCGCGGGCGACGACGCGACGGCCGTGACGTCGATGACGCCGCCGCGCGCATGGATGTCTTTGGCGGCGGGCGATTTTGTGGGGGACAGCGCGCGGCGCGCGTCGGGCGAGGTCGGCGGCAGGGGGACCGAGCCCAGGGCAGGCACGCCGCCCATGGCCGCCATGCGCTCGGCCAGGGTCGGGCGGCGGGTTGGGGGTGGGGGAGTGGCGGCGGCGGCCTCGGGGGCGACTGGCGCCGGCGCCGGCTCGGCAGCCGGCTCGGCCGCGCGCTCGGGCGCGCCCTTGCACTCTTGGGCCACGCACGTGGTCTCGCTGCACGCGCAGCAGGCGGCAGGCGCGGCGGCCGGCGGCGGCGCGACGCGCGGCGGCGGCCCGGCGTCGGCGCGCGCGCCTGCGCCCGCCTCCACACCACGCTGCGGCCCCTGGAGCGCGGCCACGTGCTCATCCGCCGCGCCCATAGGCCCCAGAGCAGACCGCGGGTAGGCGTGCGGCGCGCCCGCGACGCCGACCGCGCCCGCGCGCGCGGCGGGGGGGAGGGAAAGCGGGGCGGCCGGCGGCAGCGCCACCGCGGGCGCCGGCGGCAGCGGCGCGTCGGCACCACCGCCGGACGCCGAGGAGCGGGCCGAGGAGGACGCCGCGCCGCCGCCGGACGAGGACGAGCGGCGGCGCGCAGCGACCGCGGCAAACTTGTCGGCGGCGGGCGGCGGCGCCAAGGCTGCCACGTCAGCACCCGCCGCCGGCACCAGGCCGGCCGCCTTCACGACACCGTCGGCCGACGCGCGCGCGGCGGCCTCGAGGGGCCCGGGCGGGACGCGGGCCTCCGGCCGCGGCGGCGCGGCCTCGAAGCGCAGCGGCGGCGGCGACGCCGGCCGCGGCGACGGCTCGGGCGCGACGTCGGGGTAGGCGTGCGCCGCGGGCGTGGCGGTGCGCGCGCGGCGGGCGGCGGCGGCGGCCGCGACGGCGGACGGGGGCAGGGGGGCGCCGGCGAACAGAGGGCGGGCAGCGGCGGGCGCGCGGGGGCGGGGTGGCAGCATGGACGCGACCGTGAGCACAGGAGCGCGCGTGGGCGCGGGTTGGGGCGCCGGCGGCGGCGCGGAGGGCGCGGCGGCGACGACCGCCGGCTTTGCCGCCACCGGCTCGGCCGCCGCCGGCTCGACCACGGCCGCCTTGCCGCCGCCGCCCCCACCCACAAAGAACGCGGCCGCGCCGGCCGGCCCCTTGGCCGCCCGCGCGCCCCGCGGCGCCTCCTCCCCCCCTCCGCCGCCCGCGCGCTCGGGCAGCCGCACCAGAATGGGCTCCTCCTCCGCGTCCTCCCACACGTCCTCCTCCTCCGGCGGCACATGCTTCGGCCGGCGCAGGCGGTAGGTGGCGAAGTCGGCGACAGCCGTGAACGCGGTCCATTCATCCGCGGCGTCGTCGAGCCACGCCAGCACCCGCTCGCACTCGCCCCGCACCCGGCAGTCGACCGCGGTGGTGGAGGACGCGTCGGCGGCGGTCATGGAGACGTAGTCGATGACAAAGTCGAGGGCCTGGGAGAAGGAGGCGGCACGAAGAGGGGGGCGCGGGGGTGGGGGGTGGGCCGCGCTCGCAGGGCGCGGCTGCGCCCGTGGCGAGCGCTCCTATGCAACGCTCTCGGTGGGCGAGGTTCGTCGAGGCAGCCGCCGGGCGGCCGCGCGCACGGGCGGGCGCGGCGCGGGCCGCGCGCCGCGCGCGCCGCATGCCGCACGCTCGCCCAGCCTCGGGCCGGCCTCGGGACGCGTGCCGCCGCCCGTGCCGGCTCGAGCAGAGCAAGAGAGCGCTTGCCGCGACGCGGCGCGCGCTGCCGGGCGCGCCCGCGCCCCCCCGGCGCATTCGTTCGCACCTGCGCGTGCCGCGCGAGCTTGCGGCGCTGCACCCGCAGAAAGGCGAGCGCGCCGTCCATGGTGGTGAGTGGACGGCGGGGTGGACGCGGGAAAGAGGGCGCGGTGTGTGCAGCGCCGCCGCCGGCGCGCGGGCGGTTGGCCGGCACACCGACGCGCGGAGACCGCGCCCCCCCTCTCCCCCCCCTCTCCCCATGTCCTCCGGCGACAAGGAGGCCGCCGTCATGGCCCAGGTGCAGGCCGAGCTGCAGGCGGCGGCGGCGCAGGAATTCATTCAGGCAAGGGAGTGAAGCGGGGGGGTGGAAGGGGGCGGCCCTCGCACCCCCGCTCGGCGTGGCGCGGCGTGATGGCGCCATCGCGGGCGCCCGAGCGTGGCGCGCGGCGGCGAGCGCGCGCCGCCGCATTCCGCGGCCGACGCCTCCCCGCCCCGCCCTCCGCCCTTGCCAACAGACGGTGCGCGACAAGTGCTACGAAAAGTGCGTGACCAAGCCGTCGTCCTCCCTGTCTTCGTCAGAGCAACAATGCCTCGCGCGCTGCTGCGACCGGTACGTGGAAGCGACCCAGGTCGTGCTGCGCGCCGTGCTGGAGCAGTCGGGGCTGCAGTGAGCGAGAGGGAGAGGAGGAGGGCCGCGTTGCTCTTTTTTTTTTCTGTCGCTCGGTTCAGGCCCCCGCCTCTCCCTCCTGCCCCCCTCCCCCGTCACAGCGGCCTCTTGAACGGCACGCCCGCGCGCCGGGGCAGGCCTGGCGGCGTGGGCGCGATCTTCCTGATGAGGACGAGCGACCGCGCCGGCGTGCCGCCCCCGGGCAGCGGGGCCAACCGCACGACCTCCGCCCCCCCCCCGCCCGCCGCCGCGATGGCGGCGACCGCGGCGGCGACTTCGGCGTCGGGGGCCGGGCCTTTGGCGGCGACAAAGACGCCTCCGACCGCCACGAGCGGCAGGCACAGTTCCGCCAACACCCTCAACTCCGCCACCGCGCGCGCCACGACGGCGTCGGCCGCGCCGCGGCGCGGCGACGCGACAGCCCCCGCGGCCTCGGCGCGCGCCCAGAGCGTCGCCACGTTGGCCAGCCCCGCCCCCGCCGCCGCGCCGGCGCAAAAGTCGCACCGCTTGCGCCGCGTGTCGAGCAGGGTGACGTTCCAGGCGGGGCGCGCGGCGGCCAGGGCGGCGCCGGGGAAGCCGGCGCCCGAGCCGACGTCGACGACGGTGAAGGGCTTCGCCCCTCTTGCCGCCGCCGACGCCGCGGCAGCGGCGTCCAGGGAAGGCAGGAAATCCCAGGAGTCGGCCAGGTGGCGCACGAGGGCGGTGGGGCGGTCGCGGACGGCTGAAGGGAAAGGAGGAGGGGAGGGTCGGCGTCTGGCTCGCCCCGCCGCCCAGGCCCTCGCCCGGCCGCACGCACCACACACAGCAACCCACCTGTCAGGTTCATGGTCGCGTTGGCGGCCAGGACGGCGTCCAGGTAGGCCTCGGCCTTGCGCCTCGCGCTCGCGTCGACCGCCGGCGCCGCCTCACGCGCTGCGTCGGCCGCCGCCGGGGCCCGGCATCGCCTGGCGACATAGGAGGGCGGCCGGCGGGGCGGAGGAGCGCGCAAGCGGGCGACCGCCGCGGCGGCGCGCACAGCGGGGTGGGCCAGGGCGCGCATTCGGGCCCTAGCCTGGACGGCAGATCAGCGTTCACGCCGCTGAGCGCACTGCCCGGGCGGGCGGGCTCAGAGGCGCAACACTGGCGCCGCCGCCCGCCCAGCACCCACTCTCCCCTCGCCGCCATGCGCGCCACCGCCCCTTCCTCCCGCCCGGGCCCGCCCCTGGCGTCGCGGCCATCGCCCGCGGCGGCGCCCGCCGCCCGCGCCGCGCCGCGCGCCGCGGCGCGCGAGCCGCTGCTGCAGATTTCGGGCCTGAAAGCTCGCGTCGCGGCGACCGGCACCCAAATTTTGAACGGCGTCGACCTGACGCTGTACGCGGGCGAGGTAAGGGGAGAGAAGAGGGCGGGCGGGCGGGATGGGGGGCGGCGCCGCCGCCGCCGTGCCGCCGGCCCACCACACCCCTTCCCCCTGCTTCCCTCAGACGCACGCCATCATGGGCACCAACGGGTCCGGCAAGTCCACCCTGTCCAAGGTGCTCGTCGGCCACCCCGACTACGAGGTGACGGGCGGGAGCGCCACGTTCAAGGGCGCCGACCTCCTCGCGCTCGCGCCCGAGGACCGCGCGCGCGCAGGCGTCTTCCTCTCCTTCCAATCGCCCACCGAGATTCCCGGCGTGTCCAACACCGATTTTCTGAGGCTGGCGTCCAACGCGGCGCGCAAGGCGAGGGGGGAGCCGGAGCTCGACCCGCTGGAATTCTACGCGTACGTCGCGCCCCTCGTCGCCTCGCTCGGCATGGACCCCGCCTTTCTCAACCGGGACGTGAACGCCGGGTTTTCGGGCGGGGAGAAGAAACGGAACGAAATCCTGCAAATGGCCGTCCTGGCGCCCGACGTCGCCATCCTCGACGAAATCGATTCCGGCCTCGACGTCGACGCCCTGCGCGCGGTCGCCAAAGCGGTCAACGGCCTTGCCAGGCCCGACTCGGCCACGCTCATGGTGACGCACTACAAGGTGAGGGAGGCGAGGGGGGGAGACCGGCGGGGTGTGGCGCCGAGGAGGAACGCTGGGAGCCAGGACAGCGAGCGTCCCCGGCACCCGCCCCACCCCACCCCCCTCCCCACAGCGCCTGCTCGACCTCGTCGTCCCGGACCGGGTGCACGTCATGCGCGCGGGGCGCATCATCCACTCGGGCGGCGTGGAAGTCGCGACGACGCTCGAGGCGGACGGCTACGACGGCGTCGCCCGCCTCGTCGCCGCGGCGGCGTCGGTGTGAGGGGACAGATGGGTGGGAGGGGGGAGGGAGGCGCGTGCAAGCTGCCAGCTGGCAGGGCGGCGGGCGTGCGAGACAGACGGGCCGCGCGCGCGCGCCTCGCCCCTCCCCCATTGCTCGCGTCGTTGGACGCGCACGTTCACACGCGCGGAGCCGCCGCCGCGCCGCGCCCGGCCCACGGGCCCGCGCGCCGCCTCACGCACACGCCGCGCGCGCCCCTCCTCCACCCCGCCGCGCCGCCTCAGAGCAGGTCGGCCACGTTGGACGGCAGCTCCTCGATCTGGGTGTTGTAGAAGCGCTGGATGTCCTGCAGCAGGCGTTCGTCGTCCTGGGGGGGAGGGGGAGGGAGCGGGTGGGGTCGGAAATTGAGGGGTCCATCGGGCGCGGGTGAGGGTCGGCGCGTTCCTCCCTCTCCCGCCTCTCCCCCCTCGCCGACCTTGGTGACAAAGTTGATGGCCACGCCCTTGCGCCCGAAGCGGCCCGAGCGCCCGATGCGGTGCAGGTAGTTCTCCGGCTGCGTCGGCAGGTCGTAGTTGATGACGAGGGAGACCTGGCGCGGGGCGGGGTTGGGGTTGTTGTGGGGTCGGGGTGGGGGCCGGGGTGTGGCGGGGTCGGACCACGCCCCTGCCCTGCCCCCCCCGCACCTGCTGCACGTCGATGCCGCGCGCCAGGAGGTCGGTCGTGATCAGCACGCGGGACGACCCCGACCGGAACTCGCGCATGATGACGTCGCGCGTGTTCTGGTCCATGTCGCCGTGCGTCGCCGACACGGTGTGGTCGCGCTCGCGCATCTTGTCGGTCAACCAGTCGACCTTGCGCCGCGTGTTGGCGAAGATGACCGACTGGGTGATGGCCAGCGTTTCGTACAGGTCGCACAGGGTGTCGAGCTTCCACTCCTCGCGCTGGGGGGGGGGCGGAGGGGGGAGGGGGTGGGCCTTTTTCTGTTGGGGGCGCGGCGCGCGCCGCGACGCCACCGCCACGCCCCTCCCCAGCCCCTCCACTCCCCCACCTCGACGTTGACGTAAAACTGCTTGATACCCTCGAGCGTGAGCTCGTCCCGCTTGACCAGGATGCGGACCGGCTTGTTCATGAACTTGCGCGTGATCTCCAGCGCCTCGGGGGGGAGCGTGGCGGAGAAGACGCCGACCTGCAGTTTGGGGGGCAGGAGCTGTGCGGGGGGGGGGGGGGGGGGGGGGGGGGGGGGGGGGGGGGGGGGGGGGGGGGCGCGGGGCCGGGGGGGGGGGGTCGAGGGAAACCGGCGCCGGCGCGGTGCGCGCGCCGCCCGCCGCCGCCACGCCACCCCCACCCCCCACCCCCACCCACCTGGAAGATGTCGTAGATCTGGTCTTTAAACCCGCGGGACAGCATCTCGTCCGCCTCGTCCAGGACGAACATGCGGATGGAGTCGGCGCGCAGCGCGCGGCGGCGCAGCATGTCGTACACGCGGCCGGGGGTGCCTGGGAGGTGCGAGGGGGGGGGGTTGAGGGCGGGGGCGCGGTTCGGGTCGCGGCGGCGGCCGCGCGCGCGCCGCCCCCGCGCCGCCCCGCCCCCCGCCGCGCACCGACGACGACGTGCACGCCGCCCTGCAGCACGCGCGTGTCCTCCCGCACGGACGTGCCGCCCACGCAGGCGTGGCACTTGACGGACAGGTAGTCGCCCAGGGCGCGCATGACCTGGGGGGGTGCGGGGGCGGGGGCGGGGGCGGGGTCGGGTTTTGGGGGCGCGCGCGCGCGCGCGGCGCGCGGCCCCGCCCCCTCCGCGCCCCACCTTCTCGATCTGCTGCGCCAGCTCGCGCGTCGGGGCCAGCACCAGGGCCTGGCACTCGACCAGCGAGTAGTCCAGGTTCTGGAGCACGCCTGAGGGTGGGGGTGAGGATTAGGGTTGGGGTTAGGGTTGGGGGCGAGGGGGGACCGGGTCGGCGCCGGCGCACGCGGACGCGGCCGCCGCGACCGCCACCGCCCCCCCCCCTCCCCCGCACGCACCCGCGCAAAAGGTGGCCGTCTTGCCGGTGCCCGACTGGGCCTGCTGGATGACGTCCAGGCCTTTGGCGAACGGGACGATCCCTTTTTGCTGGATCGCCGACGGCTTCTCGAAACCGTACTGGGGGTGGGGGGTGGGGGGGGTGGGGGGGTGGTGCGGCGGCGGCGGGCGGCCCCGGCGCGCCGCACCCCGCTCGCGCGGGCGCCGGCGCGCGGCGGCGCTGCGCTGGCGCCGCGGCCGCGGCCGCGCGCCGCGCTCCGGTCCCGCCCGGCGCGCGGCCGGGCGGCGCGGGCCCCGGCGCGCCGCGGGCGGGCGGCATCGATCGGGCGCGGGCCGCCGCGCGGCGCGCGGCCGCCGGCGCCCGCCGCCGGCGGCCGCGCGCGCCGCCACCGCGCCCGCCGCCCGCGCCGCCCGCACCGCCCCGCGCGCGGGGCCATTCGAACGCCGGCCCCGCCGCGGGGGCCGGCGCGGCGCCCGGGGCGCCGCCCGCGCCGCGGCGCCGCGCCCATCGCCGCCGCCCGCGTCGACGCCCCCCCCCCCGCCTCGCCCGCCGCCTCACCGCGTACACCCCGCGCAGCAGGTTCTCGTTCAGCCCCATGGCGTCGAACGAGTCGCACACCTCCGTCCACTCGGCCAGCTCTTCGTCGCCCTCGCCGGTGGTGCTGGGGGAGGGGATGGGCGGCGGGCGCGCGTCGGCGGCTGGGCGGCGCGCGGGGTGCGAGGCGCGCCGCCCGGCCTCGGCCCCCTCCCCGCGGGCGACAGCCACTCGCGCCGACCGCGCGGGGCGGCGCGCGGCGCCCCTGCCCCCCCGCTCCCGACTCACAGCTCCTTCATCCGCTCGTCATACGCCGAGGCGTTGAACGCCTCGGCGCCCGCGTCGCCGGCCATGGTGTGTGTGTGGGTGGGGTGGGGCGCCTCCGGGGGAGGGCGCCGGGGGGAGCTTTTGGGGGGGCGGGGGGAGCGGTGGTCTCGCGGGGAGTGGCGGGCGGGGGGCGGCAGGCGGCGCCCCACTCCTCGTCGCTCCCCATGGCCGCCCTCGCCGCCCTGCGCCAGCGCGCCGCGCAAGTCGCGGCCGCCGCGGGCGCCGCGGCGTCGCCCGCGGCGCGCGCCGCGCGCGCTGAGCTCGACAAAGTGCTCGCCGCCAACGCGGAGCACGTCGTGAAAGATCCCGTCGCCGCGGACAAGCTGCTCAAGCAGTGGGCGTTCACCAAGCTGAGCCGGTGAGAGAAAAGGGGGGGGAGGAGGGGCGGCGGGGGCGCGGCGGCGGACGAAGGGCGCCGATCGCGCGCGCGCGCGCTGTGCGCCGCCGCGCCGCGCCGCGTCCCGCGCGCCGCGCGCGGCGCGCGGTCGATCCAGGGCGCGCCCGTCGCGGGCGCCCGATGCAGCGCACTCGCTCGCGCCGACCCCCCGCCCCTCCCCCCTCTGCCCCCCAGCGTCCCCGCCTCGGTCGACGCGTGCAAGGCCGACTGGGCGTCCCTCAAACGCACGTGGGCTGGGCGCCGGGAGCTGCCGCTGGCGGACGCGGGCCTCTACGCGGCGTACGGCGCGGAGCTCTTTGCCTGGTTCTGCTGCGGCGAAATCGTCGGCCGCGGCTTCACCTTTGGCGGGTACGCGATCTAGGGGGGCGGGGGGGGGGGCGGGGGGGGCGTGCGCACTGTAGGGTTGAGAGTCTGGAGTCGCGGGGCGCGCGCCCTTTCCTCCTCCCCCCGCCGCCTCGATCGATCCCTCCTTGCAGTGCGCCGCGGTGCCCCCAAATCATGGCCCACCCACTACCCTCCCGTCACTGGTCGTGGTGGCCGCCGACGCCGCCGTCGCCGCCCGACCCGCCCGGCTTGCCCGGGGGGCCGGGCGACCGCGCGGGGCGGCGGCGCTTGGTGTGAGAGATCATGAGCGCGACGTCTTCCTGAGGAAGGGGAGGGGTGGGAGGGGGTGGGTCGCATTGGCGGCGCAATGCGCGGCGCGGCGGCCGGGCGGCCGCCCTTCGTCCCGCGCCCTCGACCCGGCGCGGCCGCGGGGATTGCGGTCGCGTGCGGGGATGGGATCCAGGGCGCGGCGGCGGCCGGCCGCCGCCCGCCGGCGCGGGGCCGCTCGGGCCGCCGGCGCCGGCGCCGGGGCGCGCGTTTTCGCGCGCCGCATCCGCAGGCGCGCGTCTCAATCACGCGGCCGGCGGCCGAGGGGCGCGGCGCGGCACGGGAGGGCGCAGCGCGGGAGGGCGCCGCGCCGCGCGCAGCGGCCGCGCGCGCCTCGCGCCCCCCCATCCCTCCCACCTCGATTTCTTGCGGCTGCAGGGGGATGACGAAAAAGGGGCGCTTGTACGGCAGGGTGGGAGGCGGCATGGCGGCGGCGGGAGTGCGCGCCGGCGCGCGCTGCCCCCTCTCTCAATCGTCACACCCCTCGCAGCGCAAAAAAAAGGTGTGCGTCGACTGGGGTTCGAACCCAGGCTCCTCGCGGAAGTGCATGGCTACAGCGTCCCGCCGCCGAGGCGGCGGGACAAGAGTCGCCGGGCGAGGGGGCGGCGGCGCGAGCGAGACAGCGGACCCTCTCTCTCACGCCGCCACCCCCGCCGCCCCGGCTCGAGCTTGAGTGCACCGTCTTAGACCACTCGACCATCGACGCGTGTGCGGGCGCGGGAGGCGCGGTGGGGGTGGAGGAGCCACCGCCACGGCGCGCCCCAGCGCACCCCGCCTCGACCGCGCGACGCGGTCCGTCGCGCGGGCGGGGCGCAGGGGGTGCCATTTTCGAATTTCCGGCGGCACATATTAGCGCGGCGAGGGGCGGAGAGGGGCGGGGGATCTGCACGCCCACCCCCCCCCGCCACCCCGCACCCTCCGCCCCCCCGCCCGCCCCCTCAAAAGAACCGCCACGGGTCCTGGTCGGGCGCCACGTACGCGTCGGTGGGCGCGTCCAGCGCGAACGAGAGCGCGGCGGCCTTGAACGCGGGGCCGAGCGCGGGCCAGAGGTCTTGCGGGCACGCGAGGTTGAGCGTGAACAGGTACGGCGCCCCATTCTTCCCCTTGCGCACCGCGGTCAGCGCCCACGCGCGCCTGTACGATTCCTTGGAGGCCGTGCGGGACGAGGGCGACCCTTGCGCCGCGTGTTGGTAGAGCCACGCGACGCCCTCCCCACCCGCAAACCCGGGCACCGCCTCCACCGACTCCACCGTCGCCAGCGCCAACCGTTGCCCGGCCGTCGTGCGCGCGGTCGACCGGTCGACGAGGACCGCGTCCGCGACGGCGCGCGGCGGCCACGCGGCGGGGGGCGTCCCCGCGTCCGCCAGCGGGCCCGCGGGCGGCGGCGGACCGACGGTGACCGAGACCGTGACCGCGGCCTTCAAATCCACCAGCTCGGCCACGATGCGCTGGCGCGCGTCGGCGGAGAGCGGCGCGGCGGACGAGTACCGCTCGGGGCGCCGCGACGGCACCAGGGTCAGGGACACGCCGCCCGACGCCACGGGGTAGGTGAACGAGTAGGCGAGGGTGGGGTCGGCCAGGGCGGCAAACTGGCGGGGGGGGGGGGGGGGGGGGGGGGGGGTCGACTGTTTTTTGGGTCGGGTGAGGTCGCCGCGCCGCCACGCAAGATCCCCCCCCCCTCCCACGCCCCGCCATGCCCACACACACGCACCTTGGCGTCGAGCGCGGGCGCGGCGGGCGCGGCGGCCGCCTCGACCGGCTCGCCGCCGTCGGCGCGCGCGGCGAGCGGGGCGGCCGCCAGGCCGGCCGCCAGCAACAACGCGCGCCGAGACGCGTCAGGGGACGCCGACGTCGCCGCCTGCCCGCGCGGCAGCGCGGCCGCCGCCGCGGCGCGCGGCGCTCCGCGCGGCGCGCGGGCGGTGGGCGCCAGGCCGCGCATTATAGGTGGTAGAGGCGGACTACGGGTGGATCAGGGCGCGCGCGGTCCGATGGAGGGGGCGGTGAGGGCGCAAGAGTGACAGAGAGCGCGCCGGCCGACCCCGACCAATCACACCGCGGCGCCGCGCTCGCGCGGCCGCCACCGCGTCCGCCATGCCCACAACACCGCTCCCTTCTTCATTCAACCCCGCCCTGGGCCGGCACGCGGCCAAGCGCGCGCGCGCGTACGGCCCGGGCGCGGTGGAAGAGGCGGACGGCGCGCCGCAGGCGGCCGCCTTTTTCGAGGCGGCCGAAGTGGCGCGGCTGCAGGTATGGGGTGGAGGGGGACAAGGAGGTGGACCGGGAGCGGAGAGAGGACCCTTTTTTTCCCGCGCGCGCGGCCCACCACCGCGCACCCCACACAACACCCCCCCATCCATTCTCAGGACGAAGCCTTGGCGACCGGCGCCGATGGCGCCACGGCTGCCGCCGCCGCCGCCGACCCCGGCGCCCCCTCTGGCGCTGCCGCCGCCCTGGAGGCCGCCCTCGCCGCGCGCGGCGAGATGGACGTCCTCATCGACGCCATTGACGCCGCCGGCGCGGCGGCGCACGTCGGCCTCGCCCCCGTCGCGCCGCGCCGGACGACGCTCGCGCGCGCGGCGGCCGCGCGCGCGGCCGCGCTCGGCGCGCGCCTCGCCGACGCGGCCGACGCCGAGAGGCGGCTGCGGGCGGCGGCCGTCGCGTTGCGCGCGCGGGCGAGCGCCGACGACGCGGCGCACGCCGACGTCGCCGCGCTCGCCGCCGCGGGGTGGCGCGTCGCGCCCGCGCCGCCCGGCGCGCCGTCGGCTTTTTCGGTGACGATCGCGCTGCCCGGCGGCCCGCCCGAGCCGAGCGTGGAGCTGTCGCTGGCGCCGGGGGGGGGCGTGGCGGCGGCGGACGAGCGCGCGCGCGGCGGCGCGGCGGTCGGGGCGGCCGCCGTGCACGCCCTGCTGACGGCCAAAGCGGATGCGGCGGCGTGGCGCGCTGCGGCCTGGGCGGCGGACGACGAGGCGGGGGCGTCGAGGCGCGACGCGACTCAGCGGCCCACGCCCGCGGCCGCGCCGCCGCCGCCTCGCGCCCGGGCCGACCCCGCCGACCACTCGGCCGCGGGCGAGCTCGTGGGCGCCGCCAGGCGCGGCCTCGCGGCCCTGGACGAGTGCGTGGCCGCGGGCGCGCCGCCGCGCGCGGCCGCTCGGGCGGCGCCCCTCCTCCTCGCCGCCGCCGCGCGCGCCTCGCTCGCCGCCGCGTGTCTCGGCGGCGGCCCTCGCATGCGGGACGACCCGGCGGCCCCGGTCGCCGCGCCTGCCGCGGCGTGGGCGCGCGCGACGCGGTCGGGCCGCGCGCTCGTCGCCGCCGCGCGCGCGGCGCGCGCCGCGCCGCGCCGCGCGCGCGTCCCCCCCGTCGACGGCGCCCCGCTGACCGCCCTCACGCTCGCGCCCGCCGGCATGGCCGCCGCGGGCGCGGTCGCGCGGGGGGAGGCGGTCGGAGCGTGGGCGGTCGCCGCGGGGTGCGGCCCCGCGGCCGCGGCGCGCGACCGCGCGGCGACCGTGCCCGTGGCCGAGGTGGTGGCACTATTGAATGGGCTGGGGGCTGGGGGCGACGGGCATTGAAAGCTAGAGGTGGTGGCACACACGGAAAAAGAGAGAACGAAGAAAAAAGCGACGCGCAGACGCCGCCGCCTCCCCGCCACTCTCTCAGCCGCCTCATCCCGGCCGCCCAAACTGGACGCTGTGCAGGGCGCGCCCGCCGACGCCGACAAAGTCGCACGCCGCGGCGGCGCGGCCAAACACGCAGTCGGCAAACCCCGACTCTTGCACCCCCCACGGGGACCCGCTGCCGCCGCCGCCGCCCGCGGCTTTGAGCGCTTTGGACGCTTTGCCGGCCTTCCAGGACTCGGAGCCCGCGCCCGAGATGAGGATGGGCGGGAAGTCGGGCGGGAGGGTTGACGGGCCGACTTCTTTGCCCGCGGCCGCCGCAGCCGCCGCGGCCGCGCCGGGCGCCGGCAGCCACTGCAGCGTGTGGTCGTGGCCTGAAGCTATGAGCGCGACGCGAGCGCCGCCGGCCGCTGCTGCGGCCAGCGCTTCCGCGAGCGGGGGCGCGAGGTCAGCGCCGCGCGTGGACGCGAGCGACGCGGGCGGGTGGTGGCACAGCACGATGCGCCACTCGGCTTTGGAAGAGAGCAGCGAGGCCGCGAGCGCGGCGACGTCGCCCGCGGCGAGCGCCGCGGCCGCGGCGAGGCCGGAGGCCGCCGCCCAGGGCTCGTTCTTGTACGCGGTGACGTGCGGGCTCGAATCGAAGAAATGGACAGACACGCCGCCGACGGACGCCGACCCGGGCACGTGCCACACGCCGGTGCGCGCGGCGTGCCACCGCGCGTCGCGCGCGGCGAGCGCGGCGTCGAGCTGGGGCCCCGGGCCAAACGCGCACGCCGCGCCAGCCGCGGTGTCCGCCGCGTCCGGGTCGCACTCGGGCGGCGAGGCGAGCGCGCCCGCCCCGCTCTTCTGCTCGCCCCAATCGTGGTTGCCCAGCACGGCGCGCCACGGGACGCGCGCCAGGGCGGGGTGGGTGTAGACGCGCGTAAAGTGGGCGTCAAACGCGGGGTCGGCGGTGGAGAAGAGGCCGGCCTGAGGAGGGGGTGGGGGTGGGGACACAGACGCCGCCCGCCGCCCCGCTCGACGCGCTCTCGCTCCACCTCCCCGACCTCGTAAAAGTTGTCCCCGGTCGACAAGACGGCAGCCGACGGCCTGCCGACCGCCGCCGCGGCGCCGAGCGCGGCGGCAACCTCGGTCTGATTGAAGCTCCCGCGCCTCCCCCAGTCGCCGATGATGAGCAGGCGCACGGGTTGAGCGGCATGGGTTCGCGCCGCGGCGACGGCGAGGGCGGCCGTCGCGGCGACGGCAAGCACGCCGACGACAGCAAAGGCCGCCGTCTTCCGGGTGGAAGGCCGCGGTGGTGCCTGCGGCACGCACTGCTGCTCGGCGTCCGAGCGGTCGACGCTGAGCGTCACCCGCTCCATCGCTGCGCGGAGTGACGCGCGAAGAGTGATTCAGCACAAATCCGCCTGCGGATGAGAGCGGCCCGCCCCACGCGCGCCACGCCGGCCGCCCCGGCCGCCGCCCGCCGCCTCGCGGCGGCGGCGGCCAGCCACGGCCGCGGCGCGTCCGGCCTCGACATCGGGGGCTCGCGCCCGACGTCGCCCAGGGCGTGGGCCGCGATCAAAACGACGCTCAAGGCGAACAGAGTAACGGTGCGTGGAGGTCGGAGGAGGAGGTTGGGAGGGCGGCGCGGCGGCGCGCGCCCACCCTCTTCGCCGCCTCCCTCCTCCAGTTCATCTCGCCGCAGGAGCTCGTCCTGGCCCAAGCCCGCGGCGTGCCCGTCCTCGACGTGCGCCCGCCCGGCGAGCACGCCAGCGGCCGCGTGCCCGGCGCGGCGAGCGTGCCGCTGTACCGCCCGATCACGGGACTCTCCCCGCGGGCGATCGCGCGGCGGGCGGTGTTTGCATTTTTTGGAGTGCTCAACGGGACCGAGGCCAACCCCGGGTTTGGGGACGCGGCGTGCGCCGCGCTCGCGGCGAGGAAAGCGGGCGGCTTCGCGCCGCCCTTTCTTCAATCCCGCCCGTCCGCCGTGCTCTACTGCAACATCGGCGGCGTGCTGGAGGAGACGGAGACCAACAAGGCGGGCACCCAGTCGCGGTCGCTCACCGCGGCGTACGAGCTCGCCGCCCTCGGCGTCGCCGACGTGGCCGTGCTCAAGGGTGGCATGTCTGGGTGGGTGCGGGCGGGTCGAGACGTCGAGGAGGGGTAGGGAGGAGAGAGGAGGTGTAGGAGGCGCAGGGAATAGAGTGGGGAGAGGCGGGGAGCGCCGCCACCCCCTCCCCTCTCACTCCCGCCTCGCTCGGCGGCGAGCACGCGCGCGCCAGGGTCGCCCACCCCGCTCCAGACGTCGCCCCAGGTGCGTGGGCGGCCGCGATTCCGGCGGGAGCCCGCGTCCCGCGGGCCGCGAGCTGTCCGAGCCCGGGAGGCCGCCGCGCGCCTCCCGGGCGCGCCACCATCCACCTCGCCACCTATCGCGGGCGGTGGGCGGGCGAGCGGGCGCCGCGCGCGCGAGCCCGCCGCGCGCCGCGTTGCTGGCCGCGGCTGGTGGGGGGCGCACGATGGATCAACCCGCGCGCCCGCCCCCGCCATGGCGCGGAGGCACTCAAAATACCTGTGTGGCGGCGCGATGGCGGCCGCCCACCGTTGCCTTCGCCCGCGGCGCGCCGACATCGCCCGCCACCCCCCTCCCGCCCCCAGCCGCATGGCGCCCTGATCGCCGCCGCACGCCGCGCCCGCCCTGCATCGCTGACGCTGACTTGATGGCGTCCCGTGGCCCTCGTGGGCGCGCGCCTCCGCCGACCACTGCGCTGCGCGCCTCTGCCGCGCCCCCTTCCGTCGACCTGTCCGCCGACGCCGAGCTCGCCCGCCGCCTCCAAGCCGAGCTCAACGCGTCGGGCGGCGCGGCCAAGCCGCGCGCGCGGCGGCAAACCGAGTTTTTTGCGGCCGGCGCCGCGACGAGCGGCGCAGCGTCGGCGACGCCGGCCACGCCCGCCCGCGCTGGCGCCGATGGCGACAGCCGGGGCGCGCCGCCACCGACGCGGGCGAGCCGGCGCAAGTCGCCGAGCCCGCCGCCCGCCAAAAAGGCCAAGAAGGGGGGAGGGGGGGGGGACGCGAGTGACACGCCCGCAACCGCTCCCGACGGCGACGACGCGCCCACGCCTGCTGCAGCGCCGCCGGTCGTCAAGCGGGGCGCCGAGCCGCCGAGCCCGCCGCCGCCGGCCGAGCAAGACTCAGAGCCGGCCCCCGCGGCCGCGGCCCCTCCCGCCCCTCCTCCGCGCCCCGTGCCGCGCCTGCCCATGATCGCCATCGGCGACCGCTGGTACCGCGGCCGCGTCGCGGGTGACGACGGGGCGCGGGCGCTGGTCGAGTGCTCCGGCGTGCCGGGCGTCGCCAAACCTTTTTGGCTCGACAAGGCGTCCGCCCGCATCTGGCGTGGCTCCTACAAGGGGAGAGACTGGAAGTACCTGGGCGACGGCGCGTGGGAGCCGAGGGCGGGGGGGGAGCGCGCCGCCGCGCCCTCCCGGCCGCGCGCGCGGCCGCGCGCGTCGTCCGCGTCCGCCTCGCCTCCACCCCGCTCCTCTGCCGCCCCGCCCCGCCAGCGGCCGCCGCCCACGCGGCGGCAGCCGACGCGCGCGGCCGCGCCGGCGCCCGGCGCGACGGCGCCGGCCGCGCTCGCTGCCGCGGGGTCGGACGCCGAGGCCGGGCGACCAGCGTCGGGCGCCGGGTCGGCCGATGGACGGCGCGGGGCGTCCGCGGCGGCGCGGAGAGGGCGGTCGGAGCTGTCGGTCGACGCCGCGGCGCGCGAAGGGTCGGCCGCGAGCGCGGCGCCGCCCAAGCCGGCCGCCCCCCCTCGCGCTCCCTCGCCCGTCGACCGCCTTGCCTCCTCCCCGCCGCCGCGGTCGCCGCCGCCCGCGCTGGCGCGGCCGTCGCCCGCGTCGCCCGCGGCGGGGGGGCGGCGGCACGGCCGCAAGCCGGCCCGGCCGCGGGCGCCGACCGAGGACGACGACGGGATGGAGTCGGCGTCGGACGACGGTGAGGCCGCGGCCGCGCCGCCGCCTCGCGCACGCGTGGGCGCCTCTGCTCCTCGCCCGCGCGCCGGCGCGCCGCTCTCGGCAGCCGGCTCTGGCGAGGCCATCCGCAAGCGCGGGGCGCTGGCCGCCCTGGCGGATGCGTCGGACTCGGATGGCGACGCGACCGCGTGCGCGCCGGGGTCGCTCTTTCGGACCGCGGCGCCTCCTCCCCCCGCCCCGCGCCGCGCCGCGCGCGAAGGCTTTGGCGGTGTGCAGGCGCGTGGCGGCGGCACGTTGCCTCCTCTGCCCATCGACAGCGACGAGCCGCTGGGCGCCGGGTTTGCGCCGCGCGCGGTCGCACGGCGAGGGCGCGGAGGGAGGGGGCGCGGAGGCTTTGGCGGGCGGACCGGCCTGGATGACGACTCGGACGGCGGCGACAGAACTGCCGTCGGCCGCGGGCGCGGGCGCGGCCGGCGCGGCGGCCGTGGCGGTCGCGGCCACCACGGCGGCCCCCACTCCTCTCTGTCCGCCCGCGCCCCTCTGCTCGCCGCCCTCGGCTCCACGCTCGCCTTTGACGACGGCCCCGACCCCCTGCTCGCCCCCGCGCGCTCCCTCGCCCGGTCCCCCCCCTCGCGCCGGCGCGCGGCCGACCTGCCGCGCGCGCGGCGGCCGACGCCGCCCGCGGCGGCGCCGGGGTCGGGGCGGTCCGGGGGGCTCGTGCTGGCGATGGCGGCCGCGGTGGGTGGCGTGGCCACGGCCGTGGACGGGCCGCCGCCAGTGCCGCTGTTTGTGGTGGCGGGGTGAGAAAGGGGAGGGAGCGAGGCTGGGGCATTGGTTTGATCCGGGCGACGGTTTGCAAGATCGCGAGGCATGCACACACATGCGGGAGGGAGGGAGGGAGAGAGAGAGACGGCGCGCGGGTGTCGCAGCGCGCGGCGATGCTTCACACGCCCAGCGCTCCTGCCAGGCGTGAGCGCAGCGCGCGCGCATTCCCACACGCGCCAGCGCTCTCACCCACGCCCGCGCCAGGCCGGGGCCGCCCCAGGGGCTCGTTAAACCCCGGCGGCGCGCTCCGTCGACGAACCTCCTCTTCACAAGTAGCCCTCCTGCTTGCGCGCTTGAATCCCAATCTGCGCCAGGGTCATCGTCACGAAGAGGCCGACGTGGTAGAGCACCAAAAGGAGCCAAAACTGGCTGTCCATGGCCGGCGGCGTCGGAAAGTTGGAAAGCCCTTTGGAAATCTCACCCGTCAGCTCGCCAAACAGGCTGCCGCCGCCAAAGGAGGGCGAGGGGGACGAGGCAGGCACCGTCCAGCCCAAAAAGCCGAGCCCGAAAGCGAGCGGGTCGAGCGTGATCCACTTGTAGTTGCTGGAAGAGCTGTGGGGGAGAAGGGGGGCGTCGTGCGCGCGCGGGGCGCGACGTGGCGCGCGCTCACGGCGGCGCGGGTGCGTGCGGCGAGGGAGGAGGGCGGAGGAGGCCCTGCCGCGCCGGCGCGGGCGAAAACGAGAGGCCGAGGCCCGGTCGCCGCGGCCCCCCGCCCGCCGACGCGGGCCCGACCACGCGCTTCCGCCATCCCACACATCCAGCACGCACGCTTTGACGACGACCGAGCGGCGGGCAGCCGGGCGGGCGACGGTCGAGCGGCGGGCTGCGGAGAGGGGGAATGCGCGCGCGTCGGCACGGCCGCGCGACACCCCCGCCACCGCCACACGTGGCACACACAATGGCGGCCGCCCATCGGGCGCGCGATCGGGGGTCTCGGGAGGGCACAAGGGCCCGCGGGCTACACAGGATAGGGTCTCTCGCCCGCCGCGCCCACGCCCACCCCGCCACCCTCCGCGCCCTCACCGGCGGCCGGGCGCGCGGTGCGGAGGGAGAGCTGCATCGTGGCTGGAGCGGGAGGCTAATCGGCGGAGCGGTGTGGTGGTGTGGATGGCGCCGCGCGGTGCCACAGTCCCTCTCTTCTGCGGGGAGAATGCGTCGCGCGCTCCCCGCGCGCGACGCAACCCCCGCCGCATTTGCACCCTACGGATGGGTCGTTCAAGCGACCGAGGATGGCGCGCCGTTTGATGCCAAGACGGAGCCCGCGCTCGCCGGCTTCGGCGCGGCGGGCGCAGCGCCGCCCCGCTTCTACGTGATGCGCCTCCCGGCCCGCGGCCTCGCCTCCGACCGCATCACGCACCACAAAGCCGTGACCCAGACGCTGGGCGGCCTCGGCGACCGCCCCTGGTTTCTTGTCGTCGCCGCGCCGACGGGCGGCAACCCGCCGGGCCCTCTCACCGCGTTCCGGGTGCCCGCCCAGACGTTCATCGTGCTCAAAGCGGGCACGTGGCACGCGGGGCCGCTGTTTGATGGAGAAACGGAAGGAGAGAAACACGGGGAGAGGGATTTTTTCAACGCGGAGCTCGCGGACACCAACGTCGTCGACCACACGACGCACGTGTTTGAAGGAGGGCCCGTGGAGGTGGTGCCGTGAGCGCGGTGGGAGGTGTGGGGACTGTGCGCAGTGCAGACAATGGAAAACAAAAAACACTCTACCCTCTCCCTCTCTCCTCTCCCTCACTCGTCCGCGCCGCCCGCGAGCGCCCACCCGGCGTCCGCGGCCGATGGCGACGCCGGCGGCGCGGCCGCGGCCGGCGGCGCCGCTTCCGGCCCGAGCCGGCGCGCCTGCGCGGCATAGGCAGCCACCAACGTCGCCGCCGCCGTCGCCTCGCCCACTTTTTTGTCCGGCCGCGCCCGCACAAACCGGGGAAAGCGCAGCGCCAACCCCCGGTCCCCCCCGGCCCCCGGCACGCGGCCGAGCGCCGCGGTGTGCACGCGCGACGCCGACAGTTCCGCCCCCTTGACCTCCCACACCTCGCTCGCCGCCGGGTCAAACCACATGGGGGGGGTGTCCCGGGTGGAGACAGAGGAAGGGCGGGTGGAGCGCGCGAGCGGGGTCAGCCGCGCCGTCAGCTCCCCGTACGCCGCGTCGGAGAAGCCAGACATCACGCGGCACACGCTGGCAAACGACCCATCGTCGGACCGCACGGCCAGGAGCAGCGGGGACAGCCAATCCTTCTTCCTGCCGTGGCCGCGCCACGCGCCGACGACGACGGCGTCGACGCCGTCGCCGCCGGAAGACGTATAATCGACCTTGAGCTTGAGCCACGCCAGGGACCGGGCGGCGGGTACGTACTCGCCTGGAGGGCCGTCGAGCGCTTTCAGCATCAGTCCTTCGGCGCCGCCCGCGGCGGCGGCCGCGAGCGCGGCCTCGAGCGCGTCCACGCGCAGGTCGTCGCCTTCGGCCGCGCCCGCGCCCGCGCCCGCGCCCGCGCCCGCGTCGGGCGGTTCGATCTCGACCGCCTCGGCGAGCGTGACGCCGCGCGCGCCAGGCGCGAGCGCGGCGGCGAGCACGGCGCGGCGAGCCCGCAGCGGCGTCGCCGTAATGTCCTCCCCGCCGAGAACCAGCGCGTCAAACAGGTACGCCGTCACGGGAGCCGCGGCGGCCGCCGCAGAGGCAGTCTGGCCGGCGCGAGGCCTGGCGGCAAGCGTTTGGAACGCGAGCAACCGCTCGCGGCCGCCGTCGGCGGCTCGCTCCACCGCGCACACCTCGGCATCCAGCACGGCGGGCAGCGCTTCCGGCAGCAACGCGGCTGCCAGCGCGGCCGCGACGTCGGGAAACGCGGGCGTCGCGTTTTCGCCGCCGCGCGAAAACAGCGCCACCCCGCCGTCAGCCCCTACATGCGCCTGGCACCGCACGCCATCGTACTTCCATTCGGCGAGAAAGGAAGCGCCGCCCAGGCGGGCCAGGGCGGGGGCCGCGCCGCGGACCGCCGTCGCGAGCATCGGCCGCGGCGGCACACCGGGCGTCACGGGGCGGCCGGCCAGGCTCGCGGGACCTTCTTCCAGCGCGGCCGCGACCAGCACGGGCAGGCTGGGGCAGCGCGAGTAGGCGGCGGTCGCGGCCTTGGCAGCCACAGCCAGGTCGGCCGCGCGCTCCGCGCCGCCGACCCCGCCCGCGTGCGCCGCCAGCGCCGCGCCGAGCGCAGGCAGGACCGACCGCCACCCAGCCCCCACACGCACGCAGCCGAGCGCGGTGCGCACGAGGAACCGCGTCTCGTCGGGCGACCGTGCAGCGCGCAACAGGGAATGCAGCCGCGCCTGCTTGGCCGCGGCCGCGCCCGCGCCGGTCGCGCGCGCGATGTCGAGCAGGCCCTCGACGACGCCAGGAATGGTGAGCGGGGGGGGCGGGCGCCCAAGAAAGGCTTGGCCGCCGCGCAAAGAGGCGGCCGCGTCGCCCAAGTCGCCCGCTTTCCGCGCCGCGGCGCGCAACGAGGCGGCGGACGCGCCGGTCGCGCCCTTGATGGCGGCCGACACGATGGCGGGGCCGACCCCCAACTCGACGCCCGCGTGCGCCGGCGCGGCGGCGCCCAGCAGCAGGTGCCCCGCGCCCGCCACGCAGTCCCCGCTCGCGCCCGCGGCCAGCAGCGCGCGGAACAGGTTGGCGTAGACGCGCCCGATGGCCAGGCGGGACTTGGTCGCGTCGACCGCAGCGAGCGCGGCCGCGACGGCGGCGTACGGGGGTGGGGTGCCGGCGGGCCAGCCGGCGACCGGATCAAAGTCGGCCAGGGGGCGCGCGAGAGTGGTGGCGTCGAGCGAGGGCGCGGGCGGTGGCGCGCGCGGCGCGAGCGGGCGCACGAGCGGCGGCGCGGGCGGCGGCTCCGGCTTGGCCGTCGAGGCGGCCCGCGGCGCGCGCGGCGACGCCACTCCACCACCACCACCGAAGAACGCGTTCAGCGTGCGCTGCCCCGCGGCGGGCGCCGCCTTTTTGGCGGGCGACGGCCCGGCCGCGGCCGACCGCGGGCGCTTGGCCCCCGAGGCCGCGCCACTACCCCGCGTCGGCGCCACCAGCCAGGGGCGCGACCCGTCGAGGTAGGCGTTGAGCGCGAGCGCGGCGTCGCCGCCCGCGGCGGTCAGCAAGAGGCCGGCCTGGCCGCGGTCGACCGCACCGCCGAGAGCGGCGGCGACGGAGTCGGCGGCGGCGGCGTCGGGCGATGGTGGCGCAGGGTCGGGCTTGACGTCCGGCGGCGGAGGCAGCGGCGGGGTGGGCGCGCAGGGCGGCGGAGCCGCTCTACCCCCGCGAAGCAGGGCCGCCGCAGCCGCGCGGCCGTCGAGCAGGTCCGCAAACCGCGCCGCGATGGCCCTCGCCTCCCTCGCGCCCGCCGCCACCGCCGGCTCCACGGTCGCCGGCCGGACGAGCGACACGAGCGCGCGCAGCTCTGCGAACGACGAGTGCTCCGAATACGGCACGGGCTCCACCGTCACGCCGTCGCGCTCCACCGCGCCGCGGCCGCGGGTGGCGGCCCAGCCGGTGGGGACGAAGGCGACGCACGCGTCGGCGCCCGCGCGGCGCGCGGCGGCGGCGGTCGCGGTGAAATCGGGGCGGAGGTAGGGCCACGATTCGGCGACAGAGCCCCAAGGGACGACGGCGACACGGACGTCGGTGGGGGCCAGGGTGGCGGAGAAGAGCGAGGGGTCGAGGCCGCCCCGGGAAACGGGCGCGGCGGTCGCCAGCCGAGCGAGCCGGTCGGCCGAGACCGACACCTTGCGCCCGTTGGCCGCCGCCGCTTGACCGACCGCTGCCAGAAGCTCCTCCTTGCCCACGTTGTAGCACTGTAAGAGGTAGAGGGTGTCGGGGCCGGTGCCGGCGGCGGCCGCGGCGAGCCCCGCGCGCACGCGGTCGGCGACGGCGGCCGCCACGCCCGCCGCGGCCGGCAGCTCGTGCCTGGGGTGTCCATACGTCGTGTCGAGCACGAGGCGCGCCACGGGGCGGGCGCAAAACGCGCGCAGTGCTGGCTGGGCCAGGACAGCGGCCGCCGCGCGGCAGTCGCCCGTGTGCACGGTCCGCGCGCCGTCCGGCCCCTCAAACAGGAGCATGACCGCGCCGGGGCAGTGGCCAGCGTCGACGGCGGTCACTTGCCAGCCGGCGCTGCCCAGCGGCGTCACGGCGCCGACGGCGAGCGGCGTGAGCACACGCGCCGGCACGCCCGTCAGCGCGACGACCAACGCCGCCGTCGTCTCGGTGCAGTAGATGGGTCCCGCGGTCCAGGTGGGGGAGAGGCCGCCATAGTGGTCTGGCAGAGGAAGGAGGGAGGCGTCGGCCGCGCGTGCGGGCGCCCGCGGCGACGCCTCACCCTCGGCGCACTCGCTCTCCTGCCACCCCGCCTTCCCCTCACTCTCACACCTGCGTGCGCGTGGGTGAGGAACCAGGCCTCGACGCCGGACGGGCGGTCGCCGCGCGCGCCGCCGCGAAAGAAATCGACCAGGTACGGGCCCACGCGCGCGTGGGGGGGCGCGGCCTTGGCCGCGGGCGGCGTGGGCTTGGCCGCGGGCGGCATGGTGGGTCAGCCGGGCGGCATTTGAGGGGCAGAGTGACGCGGTCGGTGCCGGCGCCCACACACCACCCGGCGCCGGCCGGCCGCCTCGCTCCCGCCTGCAGCCGATCCGCGGCCCGGCCGCCTGGCGGCAGCGGCCCCCAAAAGAGCGCCCCCTCGGCCGCGCGCATTTCCATCGCGCCCCGGATGTCGGCCCTGCTGCCCGCCGCCAAGCTGGCCGCGATGGCGCCCGGCCTGGCGTACGCAGGCAAGAGAGGAAGGAGAGAGAGAGCTTGTTTGGTGGGCGCCGGTCGTCGCGCGCGCGACCGACGCCCCTCCTCCTCTCTACTCTCAGGCACCGCCGCCCAGCGCGCCGGCATGCCACAAGTCACCGGCTACGCCCTGGCCGGCGCCGCGCTCGGCCCCGCGTGCGCCCGCCTGCTCTCGCGGTCCGACCTCGCGTCCCTGGCCCGCCTCGACGCCGCCGCCCTAGCCGCCATCGCGCTGGCAGCGGGGGCCGAGTTGAGGGTGCGGGAGTTGAGAAAGACGGGGCGGCAAGTGATTTGCGTCACGCTGGGCGTCGCCGCTGCGTCGGCCGCCGCCGTCGCCGCCGCGCTCGCCGCCTTCCCCGCCGCCGCCCGCTCCCTCACCGGCGGCGATACGGGCGCCATCCCCGCCGCCATCGCGCTCGCGGGCGTGCTGGCGGCGGCGCGCTCGCCCGCGGCGGCGGTCGCGGTGTTGAGGGAAACGGGCGGCGCCGGCCCGTTCTGCTCGCTCGTGATGGCCGTCGTCGTGGCCAAGGACGTGCTCGTCTTTGCCGCATTTGCGCTGGTGTGCGAGGCGGCGGCGGCGGCGGCCAGGCACGGGGGGGCGAGCTTGGCGGCGGCGGCGCGACCGGCGGCCGCGCTCGCGGTCTCGGCCGCCGTCGGGGTTGTTGGTGGAGGGGCGCTGGCGACCGCGTTAGCGGCTTGGCCGCCCAACGAGCGCCAGCACGGCGCGGCCAGGCTGCGGGCGGCGGTGCCGCGCGCTGCCGACGGCGGCGTTCGAGCGGTCGCGGCGGCGGTGGCCGCGGCGGCGACGGCCGCCGCAGCCGCGGCTCTCGGTGGCGAGCCCCTGCTCGCGTGCGTGGCGGCCGGCGCGATGGCGGCCAACTGGAAAGGCGCCAATTCCACCGCCGCGGCCGACGCGCCCTCTGCCACCCCGCCCCGCCCCCCGCCCGCCCCCGCACACGCCGCCCGCACCCGCCTCGACGCCGCCCTCGCGTCCCTCGCGCCCGCGGTCAACCTGGCGTTCTTCTCCCTCGCGGGAGCGTCGCTGCGGCTCGGGGCGCTGCCGCGGACGGCGCCGGCGGCCGCGCTTATCGTCGCGGCGCGCGCGGCTGGCGTCGCCGCCGGCGCCGCCGCCGGCGCCGCCGCAGGCGGCGTCCCTCCATCCTCCCGCCCGCACCTGTGGCGCGCCATGGTGACGCAGGCGGGCGTCGCGCTCGGCCTCGCGCGCGCGGTGGAAGCGCGGTTCCCGGCCTGGGGCGGCGACTTTGCGGCGACGCACGCGACCGTCATCATCATCAACCTCGCCATGGGGCCGCCCCTGTTCCGGTCGGCGGTGCTCGCGGTGGGCGAGGGCACGGCGCGCGCGTCGCTCTCGCCGGCGCGCGCGGCCTCCTCCTCGCCCGCGCGCCCGCCGCGGTCGCCGCGCGCCGACGCCAACGGCGGCGGCCTGGCGTCGCCGGGGGCGACGCGCCCGGCGACGTCGGGCGGGAGGAGCGGGGGCGACGGTGGTGTCTAAAGAGAGAGAGGAAAGGGTGGGCGGGGCGCGACGACGCTGCTCGCATTGACCTGGGGCGGCCGTGGCGATGAGGAGACGACTCCCGTGCAACACTGCGACCACTTGGCCCCCTCTCTCCCTTTCTGGGTGGAAAGCGGCCGGGGATGCGGCCGACAGCGCGCCCGCAGCCCACCCCCGCCCACACCGCGCCCCGCCCGCCACCGCGCTCCCACTCCCGCGCGCTTCCTTCCATCATCGCCAACACCGGGGCGCCGCGCCCCTCCGCGCACACGACGCGGGCGGCGGCAGCGCGCGCGGCGGCCATGCGCCCCGCAGTCCGCGCCCCTCTCCCGCCCGCCGCCCACGCCCACGCCCGCCCCATCGCGTCTCCAGCGGCTGCCGCGCGCGCGGCGGCGGCGTCGCTGATGGGGCTGGCGGCGGCGGCGGGGGCGGCCGCGCGGTCGCTGCTGGCCCCGGCGCCGGCCGTCGGCTGGGTCGGGACGCTGGCTGGGGCTAGTGCCTGGCGGTTGGCGGCGGCAGGCCAGGTAGGAGAGAGGGAGAGAAGAGAGAAGAGAGGGTTGGGCGCGCGCGCGAAAAAAAGACGACCGCCTTCTCCTCTCTCACAGTCTGACGCCATGGCGTTTGCGGTGCCCCTGCCCGCCCTCGCCGCCGCGCACTGCGCCGCGCCCACGCTCGCGGCCGCGCTGGCGGCCGAGGCGCAGGCGGGGGGCGCCGGCGGGCTCACCGGCGCGCGCGCCGCCGACGCCGGCGCCGGGGGCGCCAGTGCCACCCCGCCGCCTCCCCCCACCCTGCGCCTGCACGCGGGCGCGGCCATGCTGCCGCACCCGGACAAGGTGGCCAAGGGCGGGGAGGACGCGTTCTTCCTGTCCCCCGACGGCCTCTCGCTCGGCGTCGCCGACGGCGTCGGCGGCTGGGGCGAGCTGGGCATCGACGCCGGCGAGTACTCGCGGGCGCTCATGCGGCACTGCGCGGATGAAGCGGCGGCGCTGACCGCGGCCGCGGGGGGGGCGCGCCCCGCGTCTGGCCCCGACCCGTCGGCCGTGCTCACCGCGGCCCACGCCCGCACCCGGGCCCAAGGGTCGGCCACCGCGTGCGTGCTCGCGATGCGGCCCGGGGAGAAGGGCGAGCCGGCGCTCGCCGCGGCCAACGTCGGCGACTCGGGTTTCGTCGTCGCGCGCGCCGGCGCCGTCGCCTTCAAGTCGCCCCCGCAACAGCACGGCTTTAACTTTCCGTACCAGCTGGGCGCTCCCGGGGCGGCGGGCGACTCGCCGGCGGACGCCGACGTTTTTCGGGTCGCGCTGCGCGCCGGGGACGTCGTCGTCGCCGGCACCGACGGCCTGTTTGACAACGTGTTTGCCGAGGAGGCGGCGTCCATGGCGTGCGCGTCGGCGGCGGCCGGGGAGGGGCCCGCGGCGGCCGCCGCGACGCTCGCCGCGTTTGCGCGCTCCCGCGCCGCCGACCCGCTCTGCGCGTCCCCGTTCGCCCTCGCGGCGCAGGCCATGGGGTACCCGTACCGGGGGGGGAAGATGGACGACATCACCGTCGTCGTCGCGTACGTGGCCGAGAAAACAGGGGGCGTGTGAGGCGGTGCGCGCGAAAAAGGGGGTGTTACACGGCGCGGCCGCCTAGTGCGGGTGGGTGTGCAAATCGTGTGGGGTGGGCAATGGTGGTTGATGGGTGGGAGGTGCGGGCAGTGCGTGCGGTGGGCGCCAACGCCGGCGCCGCCGGTCAAAACTGGGTCGAGGCGCGCCTAGGCGGCCGCGGGCCACGGCCGCCCGGCCGCCGGCTCGGCCAGCGCGTGGCGCGCGGCCGCCGCCGCCGCGCGGCGCGCGCGCAGGCCGCACGCGTTGCAGAGCATGGCGCCGGCGGCGTCGCGGCGCCACATCGGGGTCGACGTCGTCGCGCAGGTGGAGCAGCGGAGGGAGGCGCCAGACCCCGCGCCGCCACCCGCGCCGCGCGGCGGCGGCTGCTTGTCCGCGTACCAGTCCGGTGCCGCCGCGTCTGGGGCTCGCATGGGGTGGGTGGACTTTCGGCGGTGGCCCAGGCTGTGGAATTTGGGTTCAAAGAGGTGAGTTTGGGCGGAAGTAGGGTCCGGGCCGCGGGCGGCGCCACGCCGAGCGCGGCCTCCCTCGCTCCCGCCCGCCCTCCCTCGCTCCCGCCCGCCCAATCCCGCCGTCCCCGGCTCATGGTGGCTCACCGCTGGGTCCACGGCGCGGCCGTCGGCGGCGGCAGTTGGGCGTACATGGGGCGCGCGCGCGCGACGCGCGGGGCGGCGAATTGGCGGCCGGCGCGGCGGCTCGGGAAGTGTCGGAGCCTGCAGGAGAGGTGTCGGGCGTGTCGGGCGAGGCGGGCGCGGCGCGGCGGCGCTCTGGCGGGCGCATGCAGCCGCCCGCATCCGCTGGGAAGGCGGCCCGCGCGCCGCCGCCACAGCCGCTGCCGGCCGCCGTCGATGACGCACCTGGCGAGCTCGACGGCGACGCGAGCGGCGAGGGCGCCGCGGGGGGCGGGGCGGGGCTGGTGTGACCGCGGCGCGGCGCCGCGCGCACACCCGGCTCGAACGGCGCCCGCTGAGTCGGCCCGCGCACGAAGGAGGGGCCGGGGGTGCCGCCCGCCCGCGCCACGCGCCCGCCGCGTGCAGCGGGCCGTCAGCGGGCAGAGACGGTGCGAAAGGTCGGCGGGCCGCCCGCCCGCGCCGCGCCACCGCCGCGCCGCCTGGCGTCACAAGGCGCCCCCCCCCCCTTCACGCATCATCCTCGCTCGCCCCTCCGTCGTCCGCCAGCTCAAACACCGCCGCCACGTCCCAGCGCGCGCCGGGCGCTGCGGACGACACGTACTTGACAAAGCGGAGCAACCCCGCGTCGCGCGCGACGAGCGAGAGCGCGTTGGCAAACGGCGACACGTTCAAGACGCCGCCGTCGTCGTCGCCGCCCGCGCCCGCTTGGTACTCGGCCGCCTCGCCCGACTCGTCGGCGAGCAGGTAGGCTTCGTAGCCGCCCACCTCGCCCGCGCCCCAAACGGACGCGGCGTCGGGCGGGGCGCGTGGCCCCCCGCCCTCGCCTCCCCCTGCCTCCGCTGTGAACGTGAGCACCGCGTCCAGCTGGGCGTCCACCGTGACCGCGCCGCAGTGGGCCACGGTGTAGTCGAGGCCGGGGCGGAAGCGGCGTGGCAGGGAGGAGTGGGAGGCGGGCGCGAGGGACGTCGCGGCGGCCAGCCAGCGCGCAAAGGGCGCCGACCCGAGCAAATGCTCCCCGAGGTGGGCCAGGAGGCGGCCGGCGGCGGCGGCGGGAGGGGTGCCGGGCGGGGCGGCGGCGGCGGGGTCGGTGAAAGCCTCGCCGCGCCCCGTCGCGGTCGGGCGGTCGGGCGCGCGGCCGCCCCCGTCTCCCGCAAACGCCAGGAAGCGCTGCTTGTGCGCGGGCCCGGCGGCAGCCCACCCGTTCCCAATGCCGGCATCGTACGCCGGCAGGCGGCCGCCGCCAAGGCCGTCGGCCGCGTCGGCCGCCGCCGTCGCGGCGGCGAGCGCGGCCGCCCACGGCGCCGACAGGAACCGGGTCAGCTGCACGCTCCCGTCCTCCCTGAACGCGGCCAACACTTTGGTCAGGTTGGCCGGGTCCAGGTAGGCGGGCGCGAGGTAGGGCGCGAGGTAGGAGGCGTCGCCGGCGTCGAGTTGAGCGGTCAGCTCGCCCACGCGCAGCCCGCGGAACGGGCGGTCGGCCGCGACCGCGTCGTCGCCCACGCCTTCCGTCGACTGCAGCTGCCTCCGGGTGGCCAGGTGCGCGTCGGGAGGGGGCGCCGAGGAGTGGAACCAGCCTTGGATCGACATGCGCGGCGACCGCGCGCGCTCCGCCACCTCTTGAATCGCGTGAAAGGAGCGCCCGGGCGCCACCGCAAACAAGGCGACCGAGTTCCACAGGGGGAGGATGGAGGCAGCGGGCGTGGTCGCGGGCTGGTGCGGGGTGCCTGGAGAAGGGGGGAGGAGGGCGTGAGCGCCGCCGAAACGCGCACACCGCTCGCCCTCGCACCCTCTCCCCCTTCGCACCTTGGCCCTCGGGGTACAGCTCCAAAGCGCCCCCATCCGCGGCCGTCCACGGAATGTCGGGGTCTGTGAGGTAGACGATGAAGCTCACCGCCCGGTCCCCGATCACGTCGTCGTGGCACAGCAGGTGCCCGCCGCCCGCGTGCACGTTGCACGCGCAGTCAGCGGCGGGGCGCAGGTCGGGGCAGCCGGTGACGGACGAGACAAAGGCGCGAAAGGCGGGCGAGTCGATCGCGTCGCGGACGGCGCGCGTCGCTTTCAGCTTGCCCGAGGCCGCCGCGTCCAGCGCGTCCAGGTTGGCCAAGTCCCCGGTTTGAAACATTTTAAAGAGGTCGGTCTCCTTGTACGTGGCGGCGACGTGGGTCACGATCTCTTCCCGAGCCGCGCGGAGAATGTCCGCATCAAACGCGTCCTCCAGCACCGCGTGCTGGAATGGGGCCGCCGCGTCGTAGGCCGCCTTGACGGTCGCCGTGTGGGCCGCGTCGAGCAGGCCGGCGCGAAAGGCGGGCGGCGGCGCCGCCGCGTCTGGGGATGGCGGCGGGGTCGGCCGCGGGCGCACTAGGGGGCGCGGCCCCGCGTGCGGGGGCGCCGGTCGACCACCTACCAGTCGTCATGGCCGGCGGCCGCGGGCGGCGACTCGGGGCGGCAGTGTGAAGAGCGCGGCCGACGGCGCGCCGCCGCATTCGTTGCCTAGCCTCGCGCGCGCCCTCACGCCACCATGACATGACGTCCGCAGCCGCCATGGATCGAGCGCCGGCCGGCGAGCCGGCGCCGCCGCCCCCACCACCCCACATCGGCACCTGGTTCGACGCCGCACTGGCCCCCGGCGCCCTCGCCGCCCACCTGGATGCCCTGGACGCCGCTTTCGCGGCAGGACTGGACCCGCCGCGGCCGTCGGCGGCCGACGCTGTCGCGGGGCTCGCCGACGCGGCGGCGCGCGCGGCGCCCGCGACACTGGCGAGCGCGTCCCTGGCCGACGTACGGGAGGCCGTGTTGACGTCGTTGGCGTGGGAGGAGCAAGGGGGCGCGGCCGCGCCCCCTCCCCGGCTGAACGCGCGAACCCGCTCGCTCCTCCGCCTCGCCGCGCTCGCCGCCCGCCGCGGCCGCCTGGACCTGCCGGCCATCGAAGCGGCTGCGGGTGACCGGGGGGCGCCGCTCGTGCTGGCAGCGCTCGAGGCGGGGGGGGGAGGGGGGCTGGCCGGCGCAAGGCACGCGCTGCGCCGCGCGCTGCGCCCGCCGAAGCCGCCACAGGCGGCGACCGCGCACGCCTCCATGTCCGCTGGCCTCCCCCCTGCCCGCGGCGGCGGCGCGCGCGACGGGTGCGCGTTTGGCGGCGGCACGGCCGACGCGGGCGACGCCGACGCGGCCGAGGCCGCGATTCTGGGCGCCTGGCAAAGCTCCCCGCCCCCCGACGCCGTCCTGGCCCTGGCCGACGTCGCCTCGTACGCGCTGGCGCGCGGGCGGCCGGCGGCCGCGGCTGGGGCAGCGGACGCGGCCGAGCGCGCGGCCGCGGGCGCGCCGCTGCCGCCTGACGCGGCCGCGGCCCTGGTCCGGGCGCGCGGCGTGGCCTGCGCGGCGACCGCGGCCGAGCCGGCGGCCGGCGCGCCCCGGGGGCCGGCGCCGGCGTCGCTGGCGGCGCCGGCGTCGCTGGCGCGCCCCGACCCCTCTCTCGCCGCCTGGGCCGCCGCCCTGGCCGCGCCCGACGGTGGCGCTGCTGTTCTGGCCACGCTGGAAGCCGATTTAGCGGCGGCGCCCGGGGCGCCGAGGTTGCCGCCCGCCGTGCGCGCGTCGACGCTCTCGCCGCCGCCCGCCCGGCACCCCGCCGCCGCCGCCGCGGCCGCCGCTCTGGCAGCGGCCGCCAGCGTGCCCGGGCCCGCCGCGGGCGCGGCGGCGGGCGCGGCGCTGGCGCGGGCGGCGGGGGAGGTGCGCGTGCCGGCCGCGGCGCGCGTCGCGTCTGCGCTGCGCCGCGCGGGGCGGGAAGGGGCGGCGCGCGAGGTCGAGAGCGCGTGGCTGGAAGCAGGGGCTGGTGCTTCCGTTGCCCCTGCCGCTCCGCTGGCGCTGCCCGGCCTAGTCGGCGCCCTCGCGGCCGTCGGCGCGGGCCGCGCGCCGCCCCCTTCCCACCCCCTCCTCGCCTCGTCCCTGCGCGCCCGGGCCGCCCACGCCGGCGCCCGCGGCGACCTGCTTCTTGCCGCCGCGTGCCTGGACGCTGCGGCGCGGGCGGGCGGCGGCGGCGCGGGCGGAGACGCGGCCGCGCTGGCTGAGTGCGCCGCCGCCGCGGGCCCGCCGCCCGCCACCCTCGCCCCCACCCCTCCTCCCGCCCTGCTGGACGCCGCCCTGGCGTCGGCCCTGCGCCGGCTGGATGGAGACTGTTTGGATGCGCTGGTGGCGGCGGCGAGCGAGGCCGGGGGCGACGCGGCGGCGGCCGCGGCCGCGGCGGCCGCGCTCGGCACCGCGGCGACGACAGCGGCCGCGCTCCCGTTTCCCGTACCGGTGGCTGGGGAGGACGAATCGGTCGACGCTGCCGTCGCAGCAGCAGCAGCCGCCTTGGGCTCTCTCGTCGAGGCCGCCGCGAGCGCCGTCGCCGGCGCGCGCCTCGCCGCGCTCGCCTCGACCTCCGGCCCCCGCGTCGCCGCGCCCGCCGCCGCCGCCCTGGCGGCCGCCCTGGCCGACGCGGGCGCCATGCCGGCTGGCCCCGACGGGCCACGCTGGCCGAGGCTCGAGAGCGCGGCGGCGCCTGCGGGGGCCGCGGCGGCGCCCGGGTTGGCGGCCGACGCCAAAGCGGCCGCCAGAGCTCGCGCTGCGCTGCGCGCGTGTTTGCACGTCATTCTTGATGAGTTTGAGGCGGGCGACGAGCGCGACGCGGCCGCCGTCGCGGTTGCCGACCTGGACGCCGCAGCGTCCCGCCCGCGCGCCGCGCTCGCCCGCCTCGCCGCCCTCCCCTCCCTCCTCACCCGCCACCCCGGCGCCTGCGGGCGTGCCGCGGACGCGGCGGCCGCGTGCGGGCGGCCGCTGCCGGCGGCCGCCCTGCTGCAAACCACTTCCCCGCCCGACGACGCGCGCGCCGCCCGCCTCCTCCTCGCCGGCGGCCCCGCGTCGCTCGCCATCGCGGCCGACGCGGCCGCCTGGGCCCCCGCCCTGTGGCGGCCGGCGCCGGCCGAAGCGTTGGCGGCCGCCGCGGCGCGCGGGCGCTGGCGCGGCGCGGCGGGGGGCGCGCCGCGCGCCGCCCTGGCGCGGCCGGCGGCCAACCCGCACAACGATGCGGCTGTTGTGGCCGCGCACGAGGCCGCGGGCAGGCGGAGGCTCGCGGGGTTGCTGCCGGCGCTCGCGGCCGACGCGGCGGCGGCGCGCGACCGCGCTGGCGAGTGGAGCGGTGTGAGGCAGCGCGAACCGTAAGATTGATGCGCCGTGTGAGTCGTGAATTGGCACTGCGGTCGGCGCGCGGGCGGAGGGCGCGAGCGAGCGGAACCGCCGTCGTCAGCGACCGGCAGCGACGACCGCCGCGCCGCCCGCCCCTCTCCCAGCCACACCCGCGCCGCCCGCCCCAGGCGCGCATCCCGCCGTCCGCGGCCCACGCCGCGCGCCTCGCGCCGCACACCGAGCCGCCAGCCCGCGATGGCGGGCGCCGCCTCCGCGCGCGGCCGCCCGGCCGCGGCCGCCCGCCGCCGGCCGATCGCCCGCCGGCTGACCGTGCGCGGTGAGAGACATGGCGGCAAGGGGGATCAAGAATCGGGGGCGGGCGCTGGGCGCCGGAGCGCGCGCCGACCCGCCCCGCCCACCCCCTCTCCTCCCTCAGCCGCCGCCGTCCCCGTGCACGTGCACGTGCCCGGGTGCGAGCTTCCCTTTGGCTCCCACCTGCGCCTCGTCGGCAGCAGCGCCGCGCTGGGGGGGTGGGACCCCGCGGCCGCGCCGGCGCTCGCGTGGGCTGAAGGGCACGACTGGCACGCGACGCTGGCCCTGCCGGACGACGTTGGCCCGATCGAGTGCAAGGTAGTGGGAGGAGGAAGGGTGGGCCGAGCGGGCAGAGGCTCGACGCGTGCGGCGACCGCCTCGCCCGCCGACCCGCCTCCCCGCCCTCTCCCCCGATCAGCTCGTCGTCGTCCACGGCGACGGCTCCATCGAGTGGGAGGCCGGCCCCGACCGCGCGCTGGCCGTGCCCGCGGCGGCGGCCGCGTCGCTCGCGCTGTGCTTCGGGTCCACCTCGGTCTCGTCGTTCGATGACGACCCGGCGTCCGTCGCCGCGACCGCCGACGCGGCACGGGCCGCGGTGGAGGGCGCGGCGGCCGCGGCGGCGGCCGAGGCGTCGCTCGCGGCGAAAGCGGGGGCGGCCGACGCGGCGGCGAAAGCGGCGGCGGCGGCCGCCGACGCCGCACTCGCGGCCGCGCCCGCGCCCAAGAAAAAGGCGGCGACCAAACCGCACGCCAAAGCGACCACCCCCGTGCGCGTGGGCGCGTCGGCGACGGCGACGGTCGCCGACGACGGCACGGTCCTCCTCTCGGTGGACGGCGACGACTCGGACGGGGAAGGCGCGGCCGCCCTCGCGGCGCGCCTGCTGGGCGGCAAGCTCAAGTGGCAGTGAGGCGAGTGAAACAAGGGGGGTGGCGAGAGGTGAGGGTGCTGAGGGTGCAACACGGCCCGCGCGCGCAAACCACCACCCTCCCTCCTCCCTCCCCCCCCCGGTTTCACCCGTACGCCGCGCGGAACCGCGCCACAGCCTCCTCGATGTCCGCCCGGTGCCCGAAGGCGGACGCGCGGACGAAGCCTTCGCCGCCGGGGCCAAAGCCGGAGCCGGGGGTCGTGACGATGTCGCACCTGAGAGGGGGGTGGGGGTGGGGGTGGGGGTGGGGTTGTGCAGGGTGAGGTTCGGGTGGCCACACCCCCAACCATGCTCACTTGTCCAGAATTTCCGCAAACACGTCCCACGACGCGCGCCCGGGGAACCCGACCCACACGTACGGCGCGTCCGTGCCGCCGTAGACGGCAAAGCCCATGTCGAGAAAGGTGGCCCGCAGGATGGCGGCATTCTCTTTGTAGAACGAGACGGCGTCGGTCATCTGTTTGAAGCCGTCGTCCTTCAAACAGGCCAGCCCGCCCGCTTGGGCGACGGACGACGCGCCGTTGAACACGGTGGTCATGATGCGATTGAAATCGGCGTTCACCGGGGAGCCGTCCGCGTAGCGCAGCGCGTCGGGGACGACGGTCCAGCCGAGGCGCACGCCCGTGAACCCCGCGTACTTGGAGAACGAGCACGTTTCGATGGCGCACTCGTCCGCGCCTTCAATCTCGTAGATGGTGCGGGGGCAGGCGGGGTCGGAGATGTAGAGGGCGTACGCTGGGGAGGTGGGCACTGTCGGTTTTTTCCGACCCTGCACTCGACCCTCGCACGACCCCCCCCCGGTTTTGCCTCCTTACCCGCGTCGTACACGATGATGCTCCCGTTCTTCTTGGCAAACGCGACCAATTCTTCCAGCTGCGCCCGCGTCGCGGCCGCACCCGTGGGGTTGTTGGGGGAGCAGAAGAAGATGAGGTCGGTGCGCGGCGCTTTCGACAGGTCGGGGAAAAAGCCGTTGGCCGCGTCGCACTTCAAATAGGAGATGCCGTCGAACCCGGTCCCGTTGTGGGGGCCGGTCATGCCCATGATGACGGAGGAATCGACGTAGACCGGGTAGCTGAAAAGGGAGAGGAGCGATGGGGGTTCAAGGGTGGCGCGCAGGGGGGCGCGCGCGCGCGCGGCCTCCCTACCCCTCTCCCAACGCACGCCGGATCTTGCAGGGCGGCCGTGGTCGCCGCGCCAAACATCATCTGCAGCCGGCCTGGGAGGAAAAGGGGCGGGGTCGGCGTCTGAAGCCCGGAAAACTTGAACCCTAAACCCAACCCCCTGAACCCTAATTTCTCACCGATGTCGCACTTGGACCCGTCCGAGATGAAGACCTCCCCCGCCGCCCGCCCTGCGTGCGCGTAGAAGCGGTCGACGACCGCTTGGCGCAGCTCGGGGCGGCCCTGCTCGGCGCCATAGCTGCAGACGGGGAAAGAGGCGTCGGGCCGCGCGCGCGAACGCGCGTCGGCCCCACGCCCACGCCCCGCCCTCCGCCTCTCCCTCCCTCTCACCCGGAGTAGCCTTCGTGCGTGCCCAGCCCCGCGGCCGCGTCCCGCATGGCGGCCGCGATGAAGGGCGGGATGGGCTCGGTCGTGTCGCCGATGCCGAGAGAAATTATTTTCGCGTCCGGCCGCGCGTCGGCGTGCGCCCGCCGCCGGCGCGCGATCTCGGGAAAGAGGTAGCCGGCCTGTAGCTTGGCGAAGTTGGGGTTGCGCGAGACGCGGGTCGTGGCTGGAAGAGGGGAGGGGGTTGGGCGTCGGCGTCCGCGCGGCTCGCATCGGCCCTCGGAGCGGCGCATTGGGCAAGTCACGGGGCCGCCGCCTCATGCCATCCCTCCTGGCGCGCACAGGAAGCCCGGCCGCGCCCCGGCCGCCCCCCGCCGCGTGTCTCGCCACGGCGCGCCCTCCCTCTCCTCCCTCACCCTCGGTCGCCGTCGCGCACACGGCCGTGCGGGGCGCGCGGCGCGCGCTGGGGGGCGGGCGGGAAGGGATTGGGGCGTTGGGGGGCGGGCAGCCCGCCGTCGATCGCCCGCGCCCGCGCCCGCCCCTCCCTCGCTCGCGCACCGAGACGGCGCGGCCGCGGTCGGAACGCGCAGCGCAAAGGCGGGCATGGCGGTGATGGACAGAGAGGGAGGTGGGAGTGAGAAGGCCCTGAAGAGAGAGCGCAGCGCTCGCGCTCTCCTCGCCCCGCTCGCTCGCACACGCGCCCGCAGACCCCCAAACGGGCCGCCATGGTGCGTGCCGTGCGATTGCGCCGGGCGAGGCCGGGCGGGAGAGCGCGCGCGGGCGACCGCGCGGTCTCGTCCCTATTCTCGGCGCGCGCCTCCCCCTCCGTCTTCAGGCCGCCGTCTGGGGCCCGCCCCTCGGCCTCTCCAAGCCGTCCACCGCCCTGTTTGTGCGCGCCGGCGAGCGCGCGGCCCGGTTCGAAGAGGCGGCGGCCGCCGCCGCCGCCGCCGCGCCGCGCGGCGACCGCGCGCCGCGCAAGCCGCCCGTGCCGGGCCGCGACCCCGGGTGGGCGCCCATTCGGCGCGAGTGCGACGCCGTGGCCGCCAACGCGGCGGTGGCGGGCGGCACCCCCCCGCGGGCGCCGCCGGCGGCGGCCGAGGCGCCGCCGCCGCACGTCGGCCGCGTGCCGCCGTACCTCCTCGCCCGCCGCGCGGAAGCCAAAGCCGCGGATGAAAAGGCGGATTCTGACGCCGCTGCCGCCGCGGCTCACTGCGGCGGCCGGTTCGCGACCGCGGACGAGCGCGCGGCGCTCGTCGCCTCGGCGCGCGCACGGCTCGCCGCCGCGCAGGCCGCCGCGGCCGCCGCCCCCCTCGTCGCCGACACCCCGCGCCGCATCAAAACTGCAGAGACTGTGCGCGTCGAGGCGGACGCCGCGGAGCGGGGGCTGGCGGCGCTGGAGCGGGCGGGGAGCGTTTGGGTGGCGGACGAGGGGGCGGAGACGGAACGCCCGTCGGAGCTGCAATGACCCCTCCCTCTCTCCCCTCGCCTCAAAACCGGTACACCACGCTGCCGTCGGCCGGCGGCGGGACGGGAGCCGGGGCGTGCGCCGCGGGCGGCGCGCGCGCGGCGCCGCCGGCCGCCGCTCCCGCCTCTCGCACGACCGCCGCCTCGCGCCGCACGCGGTCCAGCACGGCCCACTGTTTCGCGACGACGCCCTCCAGCGCGACCAGCAGGCGGCGGGAGTCGTCCGCGTCGGCGGCCAGCGCGTCGACGCGCGCCGCGACGCCGCCCACCGCGCCCGCCGCGCTGTCCGCCGTCGCCCACGCCGCGCGTAGCGTGGGACCCACGTCTCGGGCCAGCAGGCGGGTGCGCAGGCGGGCCTTGGCGGCGGCGGCCGCGGCGGCCGAGAGGCCGGCGGCCGACGCGCGCGCGGCGGCCTCCAGGCGGGCCAGGCGCGCGGGCACGGTGGCGGGGGAGGTGGAGGTGGTGTCTGCGCTCCTGCGCCGCCGCGACGCGGCGCCGGCGGCGACAGCGAGGGTGAGGAGGGCAAGGACGGGCGCTGTCGGCGTCGCCGGCGGCGGCGGTGGCGGTGCCACCGGCCGCACGCCCCTCGTCACCCGCGCCTCACGCGACGCGCGCGCGCTCCGCAAACAACTCGCAGCTTGCAGGCCGGCCGCGGCGGTCAGGGCGGCCGCCTCGACGGTCGCCGCCGCGTCGCCTCGCACCGGCGCGGGCGGCGGTGGCGCGGCCCGCTTGGCACGGGCCAGGGCGTCGTCCAGCGCGTCAGGCGACCGGGGTGGGCGGGCGCGGGGCGGCTGCGGCGTGCGGGTCCGTGGCGCCCCCGGCCGGGATGCGCGCCAGGCGCCGCGCATTGGGCGCGTGGCGCGGCGGGAGCGGGTGGTATGCGGTTGGGGCACGCGTGGCGCACGCCGGCTGCGCGGGCGCGCGGCTGTGCGGTCGCGCCGAGCGCCGGCACCCGCCCGTCTCCCCTCTCGCCGCACTTTCTCCCCTTGACCCGCGCGCGGCGACCGCCCGCTGCGCCCCGGCCGCCGCGCCGTCGGTCCAGGGCGCCGCGCTGGGCGCGGGCGCGGGCGCGGGCCGCGCGCTCGCCGGCTCGAGCCGGGAACGCGCGCGCGCCGGCGCCGCGCCGCCGCCGCCACCGCCCCGCCCCATGGGCCGCAAGAAGATCCTCATCGAGCGCATCATGGAGGAGCGCAACCGCCAGGTGTGCAAGGCGAGAGGGGCGGGTGGAGGAGCGCGCGCGCGCGCGCGTCGTCGCTCGGCCGACCCCTCTTTTTTCTTTCCTCTCTCCAACCCTCAGGTCACCTTCACCAAGCGCAAAAACGGGCTCATGAAAAAGGCGATGGAGCTTTCGGTGCTGTGCGGGGCGGAGATCGCGCTCATCGTGTTCAACACAAACGGTAAGAAAGGATTGTTTTGGGATACCTGAGTGCCTACAAGGTAAATCCGTGCACGCAACCAAAAAACCCTCCTCAATCTGTCCTCTTGCGCCCACAAACCTCCTCACCCCCCCCAACCACCCGCCCTCCATCAGGCAAGCTCTACCAGTTTTCGTCGGGCGACGTGGGGGCGACCCTCGCGCGGCACGCGGCGCACCGCGCGCCGCCGGCCGAGGCGCGGCGCAACGCCGACCTGCACGCCCAACACTTTGGCAAGCGGAGGGGTGAGGGTGGGGGTGGGGGTGGGGGTGCGTCTGGGGCGCCGGCTGCCAAGCGGGCGCGGCCGGCGGCGGGCGCGGGCGCGGCGGGCGCCGCGCGCGAACGCCCGCGCCGAGCCGCCGCCCCCCCTCCCCCCCCGCCGCTCTCGCCCCGGACTACCACCGAGTACGCGCGCATCGCAGCCGAGTTTGACGCCGCCTTTCGCGGCGGCGGCGGAGGGAGGGGCGCGCGCGTATCGTGGTCGCCGTCGCCAGGCGCGAGCGACGGCGCGAGCGACGACGACGACGACGACGACGACGATGATGACGACGAGAGCGATGTTGACGGTGGTGACGTGTCGGGGTAGTTGCAAGCAGGCGGCGCGATAGGGGCGGTCGGGGAGAGGAGAGCCGACACGCCTCCGACCGCCCCAGTCCTCACGCCGCCCTCGCCTCGATGGCGCGCCCCCATCAGCCGCGCCTTTTCGTCCGGCTCCCGCCCTCGGCCTGAAGCGGGCGCACCAGGCCGCCCCCGCGCCGCGCGCTGCTCTCGCGATGGCCGCCCCGGAGCCAGCTTCCCATGTCTGGCTGGGCACGCCCCTGGTGGACCGCGGCCGCGGGTCGGCGCCTGCCGCCGCCCCCGCGCGCGGCCGCCCCGCGCGCGCCGACGACCAAATCGTGACCGACGCCCAGGGCCGCCGCCGCTTTCACGGCGCGTTCACGGGCGGCTTCTCCGCCGGCCACTTCAACACGGTGGGGTCGGTGGAAGGGTGGGCGCCAGCGGCGTTTCAGTCGTCACGCGGCGCACGCGCCGGCGCGCGCCCCGCGCCGTCGCCCGCGGATTTCATGGACGACGACGAAAAGGAGGATGCGCAAGATGCGGGGTTGACGGTCGCGCCCGCGTACGACACGTTTGGCGGGCGCGGTGCGGCGGCCGCGACCGCGCTCGCGGCGGCCGACGCGGCGGCGCGCCCGCACGCGGGCGAGGTGCCAGACCTGGTGCCGGCGCTGGTCGTTGCGCCTGTTGCCGACTCGGTGGGCGTGCGCCTGCTGCGGCTCGCGGGGTGGAAAGGAGGCAGCGGCGCGGTCGGAGGCCTGCCGCCCTTGCCGCCCCGGCCGCCGCCGCGGCGGGGCGACCACGGCCTCGGCTACGACCCGCACGCGGACGCGCCCGAATTCGGGGCGGCGGCGGCGGCGGCGCGGTCGGCGCGCGCAGCGGCACGTTCCGGCGGCGGCGCGCTCGCGCTCGCGCGCCGCCCGCGCGGCGTCGCTTTCGGCGCCGGCGCCTTTGACGACGACGACTGGGACGGCGTCGCGGACGACTACGTGGACGACGAGGGCGTCGTGGCGGGCCGCGGCGACGGGCGGGCGCGGGGGGCGCTCGCGCTCGCCGGCGGCGGCGGCGCGCCGGTCTCCTCCCGCGCTGCCGCCCGCCTCGCCCTCGCCTCGACCCACCATTTCGAGGCGGCGTCCGACCCAGAATCCGACGGCGACGGCGGGCGGCCAGGCGGGACGCTGCGGCTGGGCGCCGCGCCCGCGCGCGCGGCGCTCGCGGCGACCGCGCACGCCGGCGACGACCCGCCGCTCCCCGGCTGCGCGCACGCGGTGGCGCCGCTCACACCCCCTCTTCGCTACGAGCCGCCGCCTGTGCCACCAGGTTTCGTGGCGGGCGCGGCTGCGGCGACCGCGCGCGCGGCGGCGTTTGCAGCGACGGTCGCGCCGCCGCCGCGCGCCGCGTCCGCGCACCCTCCCCCCACCGACCCCGCGGCCGCGCGCGCGGCCGCCCTGCTCGCGCCCTACGTCGCGCGGTCCGGGCCCGCGCTGGAAGCGCTGGCGGTGGGGCGGGCGCGGGCGGGCGACGCCACGCTGTCTTTTCTCGTCGGCGGCGACGGCGGCGCCTGGTTTCGCGCGCGCGTCGCCGACCTGCGCGCGGCTTCCGCCGCCGACGGCGCGTCCGTCATCGGCCGGCGGGCGGCGCCGCTGACGGCGGACGAGCGCGGGGTGTTGTTGGGGGCGGGAGGTGGAGAGGGGAGGGACGGCGCGCGCGTGCCGGCGGCCGCCGCGCCACCGCCCCCCGCGTCCCACCGCCCCGCGCCGGCGGCCTCGATCGCGACCGGCGACCGCGCCCGCCTGGCGGCGTCGCTGGCGTCGTCGTTTGTGGCGTCCGGGGGCGACGGCGGAGGCGGCGGCGCCGCCGCCGCCGCGCCGCTGGGCGGCCTGCGCCCCGGCGCCGCGCCGCGCGCCGGCCCGCCCCCGCCGCCGAACGCGACCGAATTGAGCTTCGCGCCGGCGTCGTCGGCCCCCGCGGGCGGCGCCGGCCCCCTCGCCCCCACCCGCACCGTCTCCGAGTGGCGCCCCGCCCCCCTCCTCTGCCGCCGGCTCAACGTGCCCGACCCGTGGAAGGGGCGGGACGGGCCGGTCGAGGAGCGGGCGGGGTACAGGGCGGACGCGGTGGCCCTGCCGGAGACGGCAGCGGCGGCGGCCGCGGCGGCCGCGGCCGCGACGGCCGCCGCGCTGCCTCCGCCTCCGCCCCTGCCCCTGCCGCCTCCACTACCCACCGATCAATCGGCGGCGGTGGCGGCGGACGCGTTCCTGGAGTCGCTGCAGGGAGGTGGCGCGGCGCCCGCGCCGGCGCCCGTGCCCTCCTCCTCCGCCCCCGCTGGCCCCTTGCCGCCGCCGCCGTCGGCGCTGCCGTTTCAGGCGCGCCCGGTGGACTTGTTCAAAGCCATCTTCGAGGCGGGAGGAGGAGGCGAGGGCGAGAGCGATGACGAAGGGCACGACCGCGGCGCGACGGCGGCCGCGCCCGTCGGCCCGCCCGTGCCGCCGCCGCCTCCCGCGGTCGGCCCGCCGCCTGCCACGGACGACGCGCTGCGTGCCGAGATCGAGGCCGCGCTGGCGGCCGCGCGCGGGCGGCGCGACCGCGGCCGCGGCGCAGAGAAAGAGGAAACGAGGAAAAGAGAAAAAAGGTCCAAGCGCCGGCGCCGGTCGCGGGACCGGTCGCGGTCGCGGTCGCCCAAGGAGCGGCGCGGCAAGCGGCGGGAGTAGTAGAGGGGGGGGTGGGAGGGACTGTGAGCACTCGCACAGAGGGCGCGAGCGGCGCTCGCGCAGGCCAGTCGCGCTGCCACACCTCCTCTACCCCGGCATGCGCGCTCCGACCCCGCCGCACCGCCCGGCGGCAATGGCTGCCTCCACCAATCACGTCGACGTGGCTGTGGTTGGCGGCGGCCCCGCCGGCCTGGCCACCGCGCGCGCAATCGCCCGCGCCGCGCCCCGCCTCTCCGTCGCCGTCCTGGAGCGCGCGCCCAAGCTCGTGCCCGTCGGATTTACCATCGGTCTGATGGGCAATGGCCTGCACACACTGCACGCGCTCGACCCCGCGCTCGGCGCGTCGGTCGAAGCGCGGCTGCTGCCGGACGGGCCGGTGGTGCAGTACGACCCGGCCACCCTCGAGAAAACACTCGAACGCCCGTCCGCCAAGGGCATCTTCGAGCAGTGGTGCAAAAACTTGGGCCACTTTCCATGGCACGAGCTCGTGGGCGAGCTCGCGGCCGGCCTGCCGGACGGCGTGCTGCGCCTGGGGCACGCGGTGGAGTCCGTGACGGACGGCGGCGACGCGGTCGTCATTCGGTCGACGCTCCCCGACGGCTCCCCGTCCACCCTCACCGCGTCGCTCGCCGTCGGCTGCGACGGCAACCAGTCCAGCGTGCGGGAAGCCGCCACCGGGGACGGCTCGCCGCCTCATTACGCGGGGTTGGGCGTGTGGCGCGGGCAGTGCCCGGCGCCCAAGGACTGGGGCGCGAAACACCGCCACCTGTTGACCGGTTTCGCGCGCGCCGGCCAACTCTTCCTCGTCGTCGACCTGAGCCGCGAGCTCGGCCCCGACGGCGCGCGCAAGCCGGGGTGGCTCGCGTGGCAGGCGATGGGGCCGTGGCCCGAGGCGCGGCTCGCGGAACTGAAGAGTCGGCGCTACACCGACTCGGCCGCGACGACCTCGGGCGACGAGTCCAAGCGCGCCCGCTGCCTGGAGGTGTATGCGGATTACCCGTCGATTGCTTTGGACCTCGTGCGCGCGTCGGCGGCCGACACGATCACGGAGCACGGCCAGTTTTTCCGCGAAGCAGCCGAGTGTTCGGTCTGGGGCCGCGGCCGCCTCACCCTGGCGGGCGACGCCGCGCACCTCATGACACCCTTCCTGGGGCAGGGCACCAACCAGGCGCTGGAGGACGCGGTCGAGGTGAGGAGGGAGAGAGGGAGAGAGGGAGTGGGAGGGCGGCCGCGCGCGCGCGCGCGCGCGCTTGCCGAAACCCACCCCCCGCGCACCCTCCCCACCTCCCCAGCTCGCCCGCATGCTCGGCGTGCACGGCGCGACTCCTGCCGCGCTGCGCGCGTACGAAGAGATCCGCATTCCTGCCGCGACGAGGGTGCAAGCGGGGTCTGTCGCCATTGCCAAGTCGATGGCCGCCGGCGACAAGATCACCGAGGTGGCGTGGTACACGGAGCACCCCGACGTGCTGGCGCGGGCGCCGGACGCGCTGGTGGCGGTGTAGAGAGAATAAAGGGGGTTGGGGGAGAGAGAGCGCCCCCACGCGTGTCGCTGCACACCGATGAGGCTCGCCGCTCGCCAGGCGCTGCTGCCCGGCGTCTCGCGCATCGCCCGCCCTCTCGCCTGCCGCGCCCGCGCCGCCCCTTCCGCCCACCCCCTCGCACGGTGCGCCGCGGGCGCGCGATGCGGGCCGCCGCGGCCGCGGCCACCGTCGCGACGATCGGCGTGCTGATCGCGTGAGCGACGGGCGGGCGGCCGGGGGTGTCGCGCGGGGCTGGGGCGCCGCGGATCGCATCCCACCAACCACCACCCCTCCCAGCCTCGCCTCCCGGCCTCCATTCAACCCCATCTTTCGGCGGCCGACCATGACCGCTCCCGCGACGCGCGTCCCGGCCCCGGGCGGGTCATGGCCGTCCCCGATCACCTCTGAACTCATCACTGCGGGCTCGGTCGCGCTCTCCGAGCCCTCATTTGGCCCCGACGGCGCCCTCTACTGGCTGGAAGGGCGACCCTCCGAAGGCGGCCGCACCGTGCTCGTGCGGCGGGGGGAGGGAGGGGAGAACAAGGACGTGACGCCCGGCGTCGGCGCGCACGGCGACGGCAAAACGCTCAACGCGCGCACCCGGGTGCACGAGTATGGCGGCGGGGCGTACGCCGTCCTGCGTGAGTCGTGGGAGTGGCGGAGGAGGGGTGGAGTGGCGGGGGCGACGGCCGCGGTCTCACCCTTCACTTTCCTTTCTTTCTCCGTCAACAGCCCACCCCGCCGACCCCGCGAAAGCGCTCGCCGTCTACTCCAATTTCGAAGACCAAAGGCTGTACGGGCAAGCAATCGCGGCGGACGGGTCGGTGGGGGCCGCGGCGCCGCTGACGGCGGCGCCCGCGGTCGCCGCCGGCTCCCGCTACGCAGACCTGGCCCCTGACCCCGCCCGCCCGCGCGCCTACTGCGTGCTGGAGACGCACGCTGACGGCGGCGGCGAGCCGGCGCACGCGGTGGCGGCGGTGGACTTGGCGAGCGGCGCGGTGACGGTCCTTGCCACGGGGTCTTCCGATTTCGTGTCCTCCCCCACCCCCTCCCCCGACGGTGCCTCGTTGGCCTGGGTGCGGTGGTCGCACCCCAACATGCCGTGGGACGACACGGAGCTGGTGGTCGCCCGCGTCGACGCGGCGACCGGCGCGCTCGGCCCGCCCACCACCGTCGCGGGCGGCCCCGGCGTGTCGGTGCAGGCGCCGACGTGGCTTCCCGACGGGTCGCTCGCGTTTGTGAGCGACCAGGATGGGGGGTGGTGGAACGTGTGGGTCACAAGGGAGGGCGCGGCCGCGACGCCGCTCGCGCGGCGGGGCGCCGAATTCGCGGGCCCGCCCTGGGTCGGCGGCACGCGGCCCCTGGTCCTGCTGCCGGGCGGTGGCGACGGCGCGGCGCGGCTGCTGGTCAAGTGGGGCGACCCGGGGGCGGCGGGCGCGACGCTGGGCATTCTCGTCGCGTCCGGCCCCGACGCCGGAGCCCTCACCCCGCTGCACACGCCGTACACCGGCTTCTCCCGGGTCGCGGTCGCGGCGCCAGGGGCGGGCAAGGGCGGCGCGAGGCTCGCGCTCGTCGGCGCGCACCCCGCGCGCCCCGGCGAGCTCGCGACGGCGGCCCTGGACGGCGCCGCGCTCTCATCTTGGACCCCGGTCGCCAAGGCGGCGACACTGGCGGTGGACCCGGCGTTTCTGTCGGCGCCAGAGGTGATCGAATTTCCGACCACCCCGGTCCCCGGCGGCGTCGACGCCGTCACCCCCCCCGTCGCCTACATGAACTACTACCCGCCTGCGTCCGCGACGCATGCGCTGCCGGCCGGGGCGCCGCCGCCCCTGCTCGTCAAAATCCACGGCGGCCCGACCGCCGCGGCGGGGACGGGCCTCTCCCTGGGCGTCCAATACTGGACCTCGCGCGGGTTTGCCGTCGCCGACGTCAACTACCGGGGGTCGACCGGCCTCGGCCGCGCGTACCGGAAGGCGCTGGCGGGGGTGTGGGGGTTGGCGGACGTCGCCGACGTCGCCGCGGTGGGAGCAGGGAGAAAGGAGGGGGCGTCGGGGCGCGCTCGTCGCGGCGCCGCGCCGCCGCCCGCCCGCGCGTTCCGCGCGGGCGGGCGGCGGCGGCAGCCGGAAGCGTAACAGCCGACGCCCTTCCCTCCCATCTTCCCAGGCCGCCGCCCACCTCGCCGCCCGCGGCCTGGCCGACCCTGCCCGCACCGCCATCGACGGGGGGTCGGCCGGGGGGTATACGACGCTGGCGGCGCTCGCGTTTACGGACGCGTTCTCGGCCGGCGCGTCGCTGTACGGCGTCGCCGACTGCGAGCTCCTCGCCGCCGACACGCACAAATTCGAGTCGCGCTACCTGGACGGCCTCATCGGGCCCTACCCCGAGGCTGCGGCTGTGTACAAAGCGCGGTCGCCGATCAACGCCATCGACCGCATCACCGCCCCTCTCCTGCTCCTCCAGGGCGCCGACGACCGGGTCGTGCCCCCCAACCAGGCCCAGCTCATGTACGACAAGCTCAAGGCGGCGGGGACGGCGACCGCGCTCGTCATGTTCGAGGGCGAGGGGCACGGGTTCCGGAAGGCGGCCAACATCCGGGCCGCGCTCGACGGGGAACTATTTTTTTATTCGCGCGTGTGGGGGTTTGCGGCGGACGTGCCGGACGACGTGGCGCTGCCCACGATCGTGAATCTGTAGAGAGAGGGAGGGCAGAGGAGGGACACCAGAGGGACGCGTCACACGGCGCGGCGCCACCCTCGGGTGGGGTTAGGGTTGCCCCAACCCTAACCCCAACCCTCGTCACACGGCGCGGAGCCACGCTCACTCGCTCAATCACCAGGGCAGCCAGCCGCCGTCGCTCGCCCGCAGGGCGGGCAGCTCCACGCGCAGGAGGATGGCGGCCAACACGGTGGCGGCGGCGAGGGCGAGGGCGGCGGTGCGGAAGGTGGCGAGGCCTTCGGCGGCGACCGCGGCCGCCGGCGGCGCCGCCGCGGGCGACGCCGCGCGCGCACCGCGCGCGGCCCGCCCCGCCCGACCCTTGACCGGCGTCCCCGGCCCGGGTGCAGACCCCGCTTTCAGGGGCGCCGTGGCGCGCCAGGCCGCGACGTCGGCGAGCGGAAACCAGTACTCGGACCCGTCGCCAAACACGACGTCCACCTGCACCCCTCCTTTCGCCTGTGTGACCCCCGTCACGGTGGCAACGTGCGACCCGCCGCCGCGCTCGTTGAAGATGGAGGCTGGAAGGTGAGAGGGCGCGTTGTGGCGCGGTCCATGGCACGCGCGCGGCCCGCCCCGCGCTCCGTCTCTCACCTGGCACGTGCACGGTCGTGCCGACGAGTTTGGCGGCTTCGCCGCCGCGGGAGGCGGCGCCCGTTTTGGGGGGCATGGCCAGCGAGAGTGGCGGTGAGCGCCGGCGCTGCACTCTCTCTAGAGCGCCGCGCCATGCCGGCCTCGCGAAGGCCGGGGCGAGGCGCGGCGCCACATCAGCGTGGCCCAGCGACCGCCGGCGCAGCAGCGCCCGGCACGGCGAGCGCGCCGGCGCCGACCGCCGCCGGCGCGCCACCGGTGCCCCAGCCCCAGCGCCGCAAGCGGCGAGACGAGCTGGACGACCTCTTTGACGGCGCCAAGAAGAAAGCGGCGCAAGCCAAGGCGGTGAGAGAAAGGAAGGGGTGGAGGGCGAGGGGTTGGGTTGGTTGGCCGCCAGCGGGCCTCGCGCCACTTTCAGCCTGGCGCATTGGGGGCGCCGCGGCTGCCCGGAGAGCCGCATGAGCTGGCGACTCCGGCGCGCCCCTTGCGACGCGCGTCGCCCCTCGTCTCCTTTTTCAACCCCAGGCCGCCGCCGCCGCCCCGCCTCCCGCCGCCGCGCCACCATCCTCCTCCCGCCCCACTGTCGGCTCCGCGGACGACCCCCTGGGCGAGGAGGCGGCCGCCGCCGCACACCGCAAGCGCACCGAGGACGGGCTGCCGATTTATTCAGAGGCCGAGCTCGGCCTGGACAAGCAGGGGGGGGGGACGGCCGCGTGCCCCTTTGACTGCGCGTGCTGCTTTTGAGGGACGGGAGAGCGGGAGGGAGCACTGTTGTCGAGCACCAGAACCGCGTCGCGCGCCGCCCCCCCACCCCCACCAAGCCGCCGCTCCCGCGCTAGCCTGGTCCAGCGCGCCCGACATGGCGTCGTGCGGCGCCGAGGCGTCGCCCGCGCCCCTGACCGCCGCGCTCCGCGCGCGCAACGCGCCGGGGGACGCTTTCCGGCGGCTGGCCGCCGACTACGAGGCGCTGGCCCTGCGCTGGGCCGAGCTGGAGGTGCGCAGGAGGAGGCGGGGGCGGGTTGAGCGGGCGCGGGGCGTCGGCATTGGCGCCGACCCTTGTCCCCTCTCCTTTCAGATCCGCAACGGGCAGCTGGACAAGGAGGCGTCGGCTCTGCGCGCCGAAGCGGCCGCCGCGACGGCCGCCGCGGCGGCCGCGCGGGCAGACGCCGACGCGGTGCGCCGCGCGGGCGAGGGCGCGTCCGCCGCCGAACTCGCCGCCGCCTACAAGGACAAGAGCAAGCTGGCGGAAGACGCGCTGGCGGCGGCGCGCCAGGTGGGCGTGCTGCGCGAGAGCAACGAGGCGTTTAGCCGGGAAGCGGCGAAAGCGGAAGCCGAGGCCAAGGCGGCCCGGGCCGAGGCGGCGGCTGCGAGGGCGGAAGCGACCGCGTCGGCAGCCGCTCTGGCCGCGGCGCGGGAGGAGCTGGAGGCGCGGCTGGCGAAAGCGGAAGCCGCCGAAGCGCGCGCGTCGACCGCCGAAACGGAGGTGTCCGACCTCGCCCGCCGCCTCGTCGACCTGAAAGCGGGCGAGATTGACCGCATGAACGCGGTGACGGAGCAGTGCGAGACGATGCTGGCGGATGCCAGGGCGCGGCAGCGCGCCGCGGCGGCCGACGCGGCGGTGGCGGCTGCCGCGCGCGTCGGCGCGGCGGCGAGCGCTGCCGCGTCCGGCCTGTTTGACCGCTTTAAGAAAAAGGCGGGGGCGGCCGAGGGAGGGGGCGACGACCCCGCGCGCGCGCGCGCCGACGCCGACGCGCCCCTTCCCCCACCACCACCCTCCCTCCTGCCGGACTCCCTGGTCGCCTGCCTCCCCCCACACGCCGGCGGCGCGCACGCCGTCGCGTTCGACGGCAACGGCTCCCTGCTCGCCACCGCGGGCGCGGACAAAACAGTGCGCCTGTGGGCGCCGCGCTCGGGCGCGCCCGCGGGCGCGCTGCACGGCGCGCTGGAGACGGTGACGAGTTTGGCGTTCACGGCGGACCGGCGCGGGTTGCTGGCGGCCGGGGCTGATCAGGTGAGGATGGGGGGGAGCGCAGGAGGGCGGGGCGGGGCGGGGCGGGGCGGGGCGGGGCGGGGCGGGGCGGGGCGGGGCGGGGCGGGGCGGGGCGGGGCGGG
>Ga0315284_10000215_pt1 | contig 80065 bp, 59 predicted proteins | sample YL17G09_16_MG_FD_203696 | JGI IMG/M metagenome (GOLD analysis project Ga0315284, IMG submission 203696) | Sediment microbial communities from Yellowstone Lake, YNP, Wyoming, USA - YL17G09_16 | ecosystem: Environmental > Aquatic > Freshwater > Lake > Sediment | place: USA: Wyoming | collected... | reverse complement strand
TCTGGAAATAATAATTCGCGTTGCCGACCTCATCATCGAGACCTTTGAAAATCAGACGTCGAAGCTCCTCGGATGGATGTTCGAGCGTCGCGAGTTTGATTATGCCATCGCGCTTCATCCAGTCCTGAATCGAAATTTTTATCTGCTGCTGAACTTCGGTTTTGCATTCGGACCATCGCTCTTTTTTCGCGAGGATATTAGCGCGTTTCCATGTGAGTTGCGCGCGGAAGCCATCGTTGGATTTCGGATGAGCCATGAGTTCACTCGCGAGTTTGAGAGCTTCATCGTAACGTTTTAAGCCTTCGAGTGCAGCGATTTTGCCCCATCCGTGATAGGGATCATCAGGCTGGAATTTCATCAGCGCATTGGAGTCTTCGAGCGCCTTTTTGTACTGTCCGGTCTGAAGAGCGAAAGAGACCTTCGCGCTCCGTTCCGCGACCTCGTGGCTGCATCGCTGCTCCGCAAACGCAGGACGTTGAAACGAGAACAGCGCCATCTTGAGACCCTCAGGCGACTCGGGTACGGTTTTAAGAAATTCGAGCCATTCCTGAGTTAGTTGCTCAAGGGATTTTCCATATGCGCGTGTATACAACTTATCGGAGAAATTCAATTTTGCATTGTGAAACACGGTTTTGAATTTATCGATTCCGTAAGTGTCGATAAGCCATCGGACGAACGAACCGGAAATGAAATATGAGACCGCTACGCGTTGCGACCAGAATCCCGTGTTCTTCATCGTGTATATGGGATTTGCGCGGTTATCGATTTGTCCTTTCACTATTGATTGCGCCCACTGGTGATGAGTGAGAGAACCGGCTTCCCATTCGATAGCTTCGCTGAGACCCTCGCTCAAACCCGTTTGCCAGCTGGCTTTGAACACCGGAGCTCCGAATTCACCTGCGAGGATATGAGTCAGTTCGTGACGCAATGCCATGACATCATCGTGGGAATACTCAACGTGAATCATCGCGTTCCAGGGTTTTGCGAATACGGAACCTCCGACACCTGTTAATCTGGTTTTCTGTTCGCGGGTCGGGTAGATATAGCTTATTACTTTCGGTGGTTTTTGAAGCTGTAATTCTTTTACTATTGCAGCGTAATGCCATTCATGCTCTTTTAGAACGCGTTCCATCTCACCTGCGATTGCTGAATCGGATGGGAAGCGTAGTTCAATTCCTTTTCCGGGAAGGCGACCATCCATGATTTTGTTCAAGTAGCGAAGATCAACATCAATTCCCAATTGTCCTTTGTATATGTACATCGCGATAAGGAAAATCAAACTCAGACCGCTGATTAATGTGACAAGCAAACGATGAGGACTCGTAAACGGACTCTGGAAGATGCTTTTGAACATGACTCGCGATTTAGCTCGGTCATAACCAAGCACCGCAAAGATAAACATAAGGTTGGCAAATACGATAACAACAGCACGGGATAGAATGAAACTCTGGTTAATGGAAACAACGGGATTGTAATTGAAAAGCACAATCGCTCCGAATACGAAATTATAAAAACTGACCCGCGGACCGGAATAAAGTTTCCATAGTGTAACTAAAACGGTAAGTACCGAATAAATCAGAAATAGGACGTAACCGCGTTTAGCGCTTCCACCGGAAAAAAGTGTGAATGCGAAGGTTATTAGGATAGATGCGCATCCGGTGATGACAGGAATGAGAAGATAAAACCAGAGCCCCTGAAGCAGATTGCAATTAATGACTCTGAACGAGTTCAGCGCAAGCACTATTAGAGGAATGGCAGCGAGAACGAAAAGTATAATGAAAATTGATGCTCTTCGCGCCATGAATGCGAGCATGAATTCACTCGATTTGAATTTTTTAAGCTGAGCGCCTTTATATAGATGGGATGCCTCTGTAGCGGCGATAATAGCGATTATCTGCGACAGAACGAGCGAAATAAGCATACTGAATTCATATCCGAGAAGGTTGAAGAGCGCTTGTCCGCTGAATGCGCACGCGAGTGAGATTATAAGGAGAATCGCAGCAGCAATATAGAATCCGGGTGATCGAAATCTGCGTTTCAGTGACTCACTTATTTCCTGTCCGAATAGACGCTCCATGTATCTTATTGTAATACCTGTGACTCATAGGTGCTATGAAAAGTTCCCTGACAGTTGCCTGCTATGAGATAAAGTGCTGACGCTTGCGGTTATGGGCAGTTTCCTGACGGTCAGCTGTTCGGGCGCTGACGCTTGCGGTTATGGGCAGTTTCCTGACGGTCAGCCGTTCGGCGCTGACGCTTGCGGTTATGGGCAGTTTCCTGACGGTCAGCTGTTCGGTGCTGACGCTTGCGGTTATGGGCTGTTCCCTGACGGTCAGATGTTCGGGTCGCTGACGCTTGCGGTTAGGGGCAGTTTCCTGACGGTCAGATGTTCGGTAATGCAACTTTTCGATGTTGTGTTGTGTCAAATTGAAGTATAAAAGCAAGAGGCTCTGTTTGTGATTACTGGTTGCTTCGGAAGAGGCGGTAAGATTTAGATGATATCACATGGGTTCAGTAATAATCATCTTCCAATTTGGATGCAGGATCCCTCCATCTATATGGTTTGGGGATTCTGTATTGAAGTGCTCCTACTGGGTGTTGCTCTGATTACCGCTGTTAACGCGATAAGCGGCATAGTACCTGATTTCAAAACCGGGGGATGCGCGGCTTTTATCCTCATTGGGTTTAAATATCTTTTTACATTTCACCTATTCAACAACAATCCGGGAATCGGGCTTGCGCATCTGCTGATCATACAAACTGCCGTGATGGTGGTACTTGTCACTCTGACATTGCTGCTTTATAGAATACCGTTTGGAAAGGCATTTCTCGGCGCGCTATTGATATTAATCGCTCAATATTTAATGAATATTCTTGTCAATATGCTTATATGCGCCCCATTTCTCGTACCTACAAATATCGATTCGATACTGAGAAGCATGCAGGCGGTAACAGAGACATAATCTATGCCAGCTCCTGTTCCCGGTAAATTATTATTTCCGCTTCTTCCTTGTCATGTGCCACTTGTAGGATTTTTCCTCTTTGCGATGATATGTACCGTTGCTGTTGTCCGTTTTTTTGTCGGTTACCTTGCCTTCGCCACCGAACGATGTCTCCCCGTTTCCGGATTTCAGGATATACTCTCGCCACCAGGTAGAGAGCTGCCATTCCTCCTGCTCCCAAGGATTATGTGAAATATTTCACCGGAGAAACCGAATCGGGTGAAAATTTTGCTTGCAAAATTAATAAATTCCGTTAAAATTTTTATGTTTTTAATTAATCAATCACTAAAATATATTCAGTGGGTTTTTACCACTGAATATTTCCGGAGGGAAATATGCGTTATGCAACAGCTATAATCAGCATTGCAGTTCTTTTTGTAATGACCATGACTGCATTTGCTTTACAGGATTCGTCAGGAAAAGAGAGCAAATCCTTTTCTGTCAAAGAGAAAACGGATAAACCTGCAAAGCAAGCTGATCTCAGTCCTGAGTATCAGCAAATATTCGACAAGGCGCTCAACCAGTTTGATGCAAAGGATTATGATGAATCAATACAATTGCTCACGAAAGTAATCATTGCATACCCTGACTATATCCTGGCATACAAAACAAGAGGACTCGCCTTTATGGAAAAGGGGAAAATCACCAAAAGCAGGATTGATAACAAGACCGACGCAACATATGTCGAGTCGATATACGAGTACAAGAGCGACGAAGTATATAACAGGTCGATATACGAGTATCAGAAAGCGGTTAAGGATTTCTCAAAGATTATCCAACTTGACCCCAACCTTGATTATGCCTACTTCTACAGAGGGGTTTCCTACACTCAGCTTGATTATTTCGCGATGCCCGCGTTGGACGACATGAATAAGTACATTATTGATTTCAAGAATGAAACTACTGATGCCTTTTACTATAGAGGTACCGCATACCTGCAGAGGGGAAATCTTCCCCAGGCTGAAGCTGACCTGAAGAAAGTCATTGATATGGATCCGAAGCACGCAGATGCTTATGCAAGCATCATGAGAGCATATGATACCGAATTTGTTACCACGGGGAATTATGACGATGCAATCGACTACTTCGGCCTGCTTGTCAAGCGTTATCCGGACAATGCTCTCCCATGGTATTATCGAGGTCTGGCATATTTACAGAAAGAGGATTACCAGAAAGCGATTGCGGATTTCGACAAGGCGCTTTCAATAAATCCGGATTACACTGACGCCCGGAACATGAGAAAAGAAGCGGTGAGGGATAGTTATCGGTAATTGTGTATTGGTTTATGGTATATTTAATTTTATATTTTAATTTTGCAGTATGATTAAATTAGATAATTTTTATAACTTTCAGTGGAGGAAAGATTAAATCATCTTAAAATTAAATCAGAAGGGAGAAAGAAAATGTTAGGTATTGTCTTGATTATAGTCCTGATTTTGTTAGTCCTGGGTGGATTACCTAATTGGGGTTATCATTCATATGGCTGGAGACCATCAGGCGTTCTGGGGACGATCCTGATAATTGTGCTGATCCTGTATCTATTGGGCAAACTATAATACGTGACCTTTTAAAAAAGCACGTAGCTCGTCATGATATCCTTATGAATTTCGAGTAAAAGTGGACATTCATGATACGCTACCGTGGACAGGAACTAACCGAGCTCTTGTCAACGATAAATTTGTTTTTCCTTCTTCTTTCTTGTCATGTGCCGCTTGTAGGTTTTTTCTTCTTTATGGTGATATGAGCCATTGCTGTTGCCCGTTTTTTTGTCGGTTACCTTGCCCTCGCTGCCGAATGATGTCTCACTGTGGTTTCATGAAAAGTCGTGCACGGCACGAATTAGCTCCCTGTTGACTTATAGTGCCTGACACCGATTCCCCATAATCCGCAGACTAAGAATAAAAATATTACGCAAACAGTTGGCGCTAACCAGTAAAGAGTGTTCGGGTTTGAGGAGAAATTATCCGTTTTCCCAATAATCGCGCAAACGGGGAAATAGGTCGTGCATGCAATTGGGATTATGAAAATAAACAGGTTTCGAAACCAGGCTTTATATATTGAAATGGGGTATTGAGCGGCTTCAGTTCCTCCATAAGTAACCGTGTTGAGTATCTCGAGCGTTTCAGTTGTCCAAAATGCCATGATAGCCTGCAATATAAACAATCCGATAAAAACACAGAAAGCTCCGATAATCGCATAAAGCAACAATAGGATTTTTGCGATACTCCAATATATTCCCACATTCGATGCTGCCCATACCAAGACTATTAAACCTTGCACCAATCTCCCCATCCGCATCATCTGGACTTCCTGCGCTGCGACTTGAAATAATGTGCTTCGTGGGCGAAGCAGCAAACGGTCAAAATCGCCGCTTTTTATCAGGTTTGAGAAGGTATCGATCCCCCTTCCGAAACCCTCCACAAAAGCAAACGCGACATGAACTATCCCGTAAAGAAGAGCGACCTCGCTCAGACTCCAATTCCCGAGAGTCTTGAATCTATCAAACAGTATCCATATCCCGAGAATCTCGGAAACGGAGGTGAGGAATTGACCGATGGATAGAAGAATGAAGGACACACGGTATTGCATCTGCGACCGAATCGACACATTAAGATATCTGAAATATAGTTTGATTAGATCCAATATTGTCTATCCACCCTGAACCACGAGTCTTTTCATTGCTTTTGATAAAAGCAACCGTCCGATGATTATCACAAACAAAATCCACAAGATCTGCTGGAAAATCAAAAATGGAGCATCCTTGACAGGAATATTGCCCATATACAACCTGAATGGCGTATCAAGCATCGACTTGAAAGGAAGGAACATCATGATTTTCTGCGACCATTCCGGGAACAAGGGCAGAGGTACAATCAAGCCTGAGAGAAAGAAAGTAAGCCATGTCGTTGTTCGAACAATTCCATCGCCAGCTATTGTCCAGAATAAAAATATATTCAATAGAACTGTAAATGCGCTGCTCAATAAAATCGCGAACAATATGGCAATTAAAAATACGATTAAAGCGGCTGATGAATATGGTTTATCAAGACCGAAAAAAAGTCCTGCAATGATGAATAGTGGAACCGATCTTAAAGCAACCGGTGCGACTCTTAAAGCTATCGCTCTCGCGAACCATAGCCAGTAAAGGTCTATCGGACGAACCATTTCATAAGCCACATTTCCCGTGCGAACCATTTTGGCGACATCTGAATCAAGGCTCCATGGAAACATCAACAGAAGTCCCTGACTTAACCAGACATAAATCGTGGTTTCCTTCAATGTCATCGGCATACTCGCATCGGATGAAGCGTAAAATGCAGTGAATATCATGACTCGCATGATTCCCCAGAAGAACTGAGTAACAAATCCGGCAAAAGCGGCGGCACGATACTGAAGAAGTACCTGTATTCGCGATGACAGAATCGCGAGATAAGGTCTATACATTTCGGTTGCCATAGAGTTTTGCCACAATCTCCTCTATAGGTGGATTCTCGACGAAAAGGTCTTGTATGTTATATTCCCGGATTATTTCGGAAATAAGATCGGTAGGAGAAATAATTGATGGGTCAAATCTGAACTCAACTCGATTCCCATCATGCGAAATAATCTCAGCGTTCTCAACTTTTAATTTACCGCTGAAATCCGCAAGATAAACAATCAATCTTCTCTCACTTGTCACTTTCGAGCGAAGGTCGCTCAATGTCCCATCCATGAATATTTTGCCTTCGTTAATTACGATTATTCTCCTGCATAGAGCCTCGATATCATCCATGTCATGTGTAGTCAGAATTATTGAGACTTTCCTGTCCTGATTCAGTTGCCGAATAATATCTCGAACCGCCAATTTGTTAATCGCATCCAGACCGATTGTAGGTTCATCGAGATAAAGAATCTTCGGACTGTGAAGAAGCGCAGCAGCAAGATCGCATCTCATCCTCTGACCGAGGCTCAGCTGCCGTACCGGCATACCCAGCAGTTCCTTTAGATCGAGAAATTCCACAAGCTCATCTCTGTTTCGTTTGTATCTGTCCGACGGGACCTTATAGATATCCTTCAACAGGTCAAACGAATCTATTACGGGAAGGTCCCACCACAATTGAGTCCTCTGACCGAATACAACACCGATATTTCGAACCGTGTCAATTCGGTTCTTCCAGGGAATATAACCAAGGACATTCACATCGCCGCTATCCGGAACAAGTATTCCGGAGAGTATTTTTACTGTTGTGCTTTTCCCCGCTCCGTTCGGACCGATATAGCCAAGAAGCTCGCCCTCATCCAGAGAAAACGATATGCCATCAAGCGCTTTGATAATCCGGTATTGTCTTCGGGCAAGTCCTTTAAACGCGCCCCAGAGCCCGGGTGTCCGCTCGGCGATTTTGAATGTCTTCACGAGATTTTTAACAATTATTTGAGGCATTTCATAATTCGCGACGCTGTTTATTTTAACTTATATATGAAACCGTTTCGAAATTGTGGGGACAGGAGCTGATATAGAAAATCGCGATTTAAAACAGGGCGGGTTTAATTCGGATTTATTTTTTCTACTTGTTAATTAAATATGAAATTATCTGATAATTAACTGTGAAACGAGGAAAACCCGCCCCTACAGCAGGAATCACTATTTTTCATTTTATTCAATAGGATCCTTTATCCCCGCACTATTGAAAGCACGATTCCTTAATATACACGATTCGCACACGCCGCATGCTTTATCGATATTTTTATAGCAGCTCCATGTTAGCTCAAACGGGACTTTTAGTTTGATTCCCTTTTTAACAATTTCCGATTTCTTCATATGCAATACCGGCGTGATTATTTCGATTTTGGATTCAGGGCGAGTGCCCTCATCAACCATTGCATTGAACGCCTTGAAGAAAGTCTCGCGGCAGTCGGGGTATCCCGATGAATCCTCCTCGACAGCGCCGATGAACACTTTCGATGCCCCTATCGCCTCCGCCCATGCCACCGCCGCCGATAAAAACTGGGCGTTTCTGAATGGTACATAAGTAATCGAGATTATACCTTTGGGGGATTCTTTCGATGGCACCCCGATATTTTTATCCGTTAGAGCGCTCGCGCCAATTCGTCCCATGTAATCCATGGAGATAATTATCGAGTTTTCGATTCCGTAATAGGCTATAAGGTCGCGGAACGATTGGAGCTCGCGTTCCTGTGTGCGTTGACCATACATGACATGTAATGCGTATACATCATATTCGAGAAGAGCGATTGCGAGTGTGACAGCGGAGTCCATGCCTCCGCTGACAAGACATACGGCTTTTGGTTTTGGAGTGATCATATCCTGGTAATGATAGCAAATAAAATTTTTTGGGGACAGGAGCTACGGCAGCTCCTGTCCCCGATTTTTGATATAATATGATAAGTAAAAAAATAATCGAGGAGTTCGCAAATGCCGGATAGAGATGTCAAAACAGTGAGGGATCAGATTTATTTCCAGTATGCTAAAATCGCAGCACGCAGCGCATTCAACTGCAAGGATGGGGAGGAAGCAAAAAGGAAGCATTACGGATTCATTAAAACGATGTTACGCGACCTTCAATCGGGACGAAAATCATGGTCGGATATCGAACGTGAAGACTGGCTCTTAGTCGATTCCGAGAAGAAATGCGTTTATTGCGGCGCTACCGGAAATCTGAGCAGGGAGCATATAGTACCGAAATCGCTCAACATTAAACCCGAATGTAAAGACTGCGATACGATTCACGGTATCCATAATCAGGTCTGGGCGTGTAAAAACTGCAATTCCAAAAAAGGGACGAAAGGCTTGTACGAGTTTTACGAGGAACTTCATCCCGACGACGAAAAATCCTATGACAGACTACCCCGCATTCTCGAAGGGAAGTACCTAAAGACAATATTCAAATGCCACGAATGCGCAGGAACGCTGGATTCAGGCGATTTGGATGGGGATGGATTAGTAAGGGTGTGGGAACTGGATTGGGTGGTGAGGAGTATGGAGTGTGAAGGTTTTTGATGATAAGTGGTGCCATGCGCTATTTTTAAGAAATAATAAATACTTTGATATAGGAGATATTATGTTTTTTGATTATCTTGATGAAACATCACAAAGAGAGTTTATTTATTTATTAAGTAACTTTAATTCAGTAGATTTGCTGCAAACTATCGGGGCACTACAGCTGGAACCAAATAATACGCACTTTATACTTCGTTTTGAGGCTATTACAGAAGCTATTTTATCACAACCATATGATCATACGAAACCAAAGATTTCCTTACACCAACTAAAATCAATACTTGATTCAGAACTTTTATTCAATGTCAAACTTCAAGAGGATCCATGTAATAATGTTTTTGCTGAATCTTTTTGCTATTACAACGGTCCCAATATAATTTTCCCGAGCAATTATGAAGATATATCATTCATTAGCCAAGCTATGCTCAAAGCTTTATTTATGTATCGTAAACCTTTTTCTGACAATGAATATAGAAACATATTATTTCATCTAGCTAGTTGTATCCTCTCAATAAGTACCGATATTGCAAATCGTGCTGGTATTACAAGAAAAACTCAAGGATCTGACTCTTTTTCATCTGATGTAACTATTCCAAATTTACATGATCTTGAAATATTAAAACAATCAATAACTTTTACCTCAGAAAGACTTTCTGAGCTAATACGCAATTTAAATATACTTGAACCCATTGAAACCACATTTGAAAAAGACCTATATTTTCCTTCAGATCAAGAAAATCATCGCATTACCAAACCTATAGTTAAGATTGGTGAAACAAGGATTATCACTTTTCCTGGTGCATTAATTTCTTCATTAATGTACACATTAATTAGGATTGCTCAAGAAAGAAATATAACTCTCGAAGTTGCCGAACGTTTTCACGAAGCTATGTGGTTAATTGTCAAGAACTCAATAGGACGTTTACATATTAGAAATGTTGAAGCATTAGAATTATTCAATGAAGAGTTACCTTGTTTTAGTGATGCTATTGTTAAATTTGACAATGATAAGTATATGTATATCGTATTAATTACAGATACCCTTGAAAATGATTGGGGTATATCCTTGTTAAACCACAGTGATGAGAAATCAATCAGTAAAACTATTATTAAAAGGTATAATGATATTATAATTTATCTTAATAATCAGATTAATGATTTTGATACAGTTTTACCCTTAATATTAATTCAATGTTCTGGTGTAGCTCCTTGTTTTATTTCTATTCCAACGGAAGCTTTTGCAGAAGCAACACTACTTATGAATGTTTCCGATTTATACTACATATCATATATTGAAAATGGTGATGAGCTAACACTTTTAAAATTCGCAAGGGCACTTCATAAATTTAGGGAATCGACTCAAGTTATACCATTTGATTTTCTAGATTATTATTATCAATTCTATAATCATGGTCATAGCTTCTATTTATCAGATGATTCTCTTTCCAATATGATAACTATAATGGGTGGTAAGAAAGAAATAGTAAAATTATTCCATGAAAAGTTTGATCCACATTGTGTTCAATATCATGAGAAAGGCAAGTTCACAGAAGTAATTGCATATAGCGATGCGCGGGATAAACCAATTTATTCCCCTTACAATTCATATTCTAATCAACTTGAAGTTATTATTGAATTAACTGATCCATCAGTTTGGATATTTACGAAAAATATTGAATTCGAAGATCTAAAAAAATACATTGTTTATTATGTATTGTTTATGGATGCTATATGTTATTGGATTATTCAATTATATAATCCATTAGATTATATTTTTAAAGAGTTAGGATGTACTCATTCAACTATAAAAATATGTCTTGAGATAAATGAAATTAGTAGTGATGAGATAAGGCCAATAAATGTCGAACCGTCTATTTTTAATACTAAGGTGGATATAGAAAATAGTCAAATAACTCTGACTATTTCCTTAGATTTAGAAAATAACATATTTTATGGATCAGATAATAGCGGTGAAAGGTTAATGCTAAGAGAGATTTTATTTGGTTTTAGCTTACTATTACCGACTAATTCAGCAAGTAAATTATCAAAATCAGTGATAAAAGATACAATAGATAAATATGCTCCATTAGGAATGAAAAAGATGATAATAATACTAAATACAAACGCAGAATTGGAAATGCATCCTATCAATAAATCATTCATAAGATATATTCAAAGTTATGATGAGAATATTATTTTAGATAGATTGGGTGAATATATATGCAAGGAAGTAAATATTCCAAAAGGAATGATAATTAAAGAAGAACGCTGCAAATTAATAGAAAAGTATATTTCTACATTTTTCCTTAAAGAGTTAGAGGAAATTATAAAACAATTATCCTCTGATGAATTGATAGAATATTTACTATTTCGACATGATGTTTTAAGATACGAAGAAGCTAGATTTAATTTAACCATACCAACTCGCCTTGCTTGTTTTGAGGATTTTGATAATTTGGCATCTGAGACAAGAGATGAAAGTTTTAAAAACACATCTGCATTGTTATCAAGCATGTTTTTAATTGAATACATTGCAGCTCATCCACCTTCAGGGAAAAAACATATAAATTTAGAGATTTATGATCGAATTATGGCAATATCACGATATTATATTGAATGGGGTGATATAAGAGATTGGATATATTATGATTTAGCGGATTTAGAAATAAGAATTCTTTCCTCTGGACGAATAGGTATTTCAATAAACGAATTGAACAAGATTAAGAAAGCATTTTATAAGGAATATCAAAAGGATAAAATAATAGATTCTGTTGTGTCTTTTGAAAAATATTGGAGAGATAGAATAGACTTATCAAAACATAAAAACAAGATAGACGAATTTAATGGTTACTATTTTGATGAATTTGGGTACACTTTTAGTGATAGAGGAATGGTAGTAAATCAACTCTATATAATAGCATTAAAATATGATAATCAAATAGGGCGATATATGTATAATTTATTAATAAAAGAGCTGAATGCTTGTTTAGATATTTCCAAAGACATTGTTGAATTGATTATCGATGATATGGCACTTAAGCCAAATTCGGGATTTTGTGCTTGGCCGAACCCATTTGCAAATCCTGAACATCGACCTTGGATTCAGAATAGAAAAAGTTCTTATAGACTTCGTCCATTAATTCTAAGAGATTCCATATCATATACTGAAGTGTTATGGGGTGCTCGTCATCTTATTAACTCTCAAAAATATCTAATCTTTCTTTTTTCTAGTAGACGCTTTAAAACAGCAAAAGGTGGACCACTAGATAAGTTTTTTGGTGAAATGGGTGATGAAACGGGTAAAAAATTTGAAGGTCTTGTTTTTGACTATTTAAATTCAAAAAATAGATATATTATAAAGAAAAATGTAAAAAAAATACCTGGTCTTGAGATCCAGCTTAGAAATTTAGGGGAAATAGATATTTTAGTTGCAGATAGTGCATCTAAAACATTGACTATAATTCAATGTAAAGATTATGTGGTTCATTTTTCGGCACGAGAAATCGCTACGAGTCTTCGTCGAATCTATGAAGGTGATAATTCAGTCATGTATAAGTTAAACAAGCAAGTTGAATTTGCTAAAAGTAACTTAATTATTATCTTGAAGTGGTTGGGAGTGGATGATAAAACTAATTGGTCAGTAGATGGTTTAGTAAGTGTTGATGAAGAAAATTTCCCAAGCTATTTTAAAGAGTCGCTGTACCCAATTTTGTCTCTAAGTGCGTTAAAACAGAAATTCAATTTATAATATTGAAATCATAAAATCGTGTCGTCGTTCTTTCTACATGTTTTTTCGTTCCCACAAGCAGAATAAAATCCGGCGATACTGCAGGTCTGGAGACCTGCGTTACGTTAAGAGCTGCGTTACGCCTAATGCTCGTTCAGCCAAGCGGCCACCAAATCAATGCAGGCGGCGATGTCGGTAACTGAGCACATTTCGTTGACCGTGTGACCGTAGCGAGTCGGGATGCTGATTGTGATTACGCGACAGCCGGCTCTTGAGCGCTGGATGCCGCCAGCATCGGTGCCGCCGCGAGGGAGAATCTCCATCTGATGCCTGATTTTTTTCTTTTCGGCGATTTTCTTGAATTCATTGACGAGACCGCGATCGGAGATCGAGGCTGAATCGAGGATTTTAATCGCGGCGCCATCGTGCAGACGAGAAACCGCCTGATGAGGTTCCGCGCCGAGAGCATCAGCGGCGAGAGTGATATCGAGCGCGATTCCGATATCCGGTGTGATCCCATGAGATGATGTTATCGCGCCCCTGAGACCGACCTCCTCCTGGACTGTTCCGACCGCGTAAATATCATTCTTCGGTGCTTTCATTTTTTTGAGAGCTTCGAGCATGACGAATGCGCCTACACGATCATCCATGGATTTGTTGGTAACGCAGTCGCCGATTTGTTCGTATGAGCGGTTCATAGCGACAGAATCTCCGATGGCGAATTTCTTTTTGACTTCTTTCACTGGGAGACCGACATCGACGAAATAATCCGTCACCTGAATATCTTTTTTGAGTTCCTCCGGAGTGGCGAGATGAATCGGTTTTCCAGCGAGATTCAAAAGCCCTAACACTTTTTCGCCTTTCTGGTTGATTACCCATACTCTCTGCGATGAGAGCACGCGAGGGTCGAATCCTCCAAGCGGAACGATGCGCATAAAGCCTTTGTCATCGATATGGTTCACGACAAAGCCGATTTCATCGATATGAGCCGAGAGCATGATTTTCAGCTTGTTGCCCTTTTTCGAACCTGATTTGAATCCGATAACGCTTCCCATAGGGTCGCGCCAGACCTTGTCGCAGAAAGGTTTGAGTTCCTTCTCCATGATGGTCTGGATTTCATCCTCGTAACCGGCGATTCCTGTCGCGTCGGTTAATTGTTTTAATAGTTGATGATTGATTTTTTCCATGGATATCTCCTGAAAAATTGTTTTTAAATATCTGTATATAAAGATTCTTGATTTTTCGAATCGTTCTTAGCCTTAACAGGAGACATGATACTACCCCAAGCGAGATATTAACACAAGTATTTTGACGTGCGGTCTTTCGATCTGTCCATCATAGATTTGCTATAATGCTTATGATGAGAGCTCTGGAAAAGTCATGTAAATAGAGATTCCTCAACAAGATTCAGGATTTGACTTTCATAAGAGCTCGACGAAAATGCTTTATCTGAGATGTCAAATCCTGAATCTTGTTTCGGAATGACACCAATATATCCTTTTTTCAGAGGTCTCATGATTATCTGGTAACTACACGCTTAGAGACAGCTCCAGGAGGTAACGGAAATGTCAAAGTTTTTCGAAATAATAGCCTTATTATTTATCATCACAGCTTTTGCTGGATGTTCGGGTAACGGGATTGTGCTGGAAATCCCAAAACATGATGTTCCCCCTATTTCTGATTCGATGCCAACGCTGGCCGAAACGCAGGGTCATACGCCGCTTGGGTTCTGGGAGGCGGATTTCGATGTTGACAATATGACCTGCGCGGTTACAACATCGAGGGAGCTTAACGCGCATTTTAATGTGACATCATTGGTTCCGACACCCGGAATCCGGATTATTTCGTACGATCCGACATCCAAGATACTCACTGTGGATGTCACAATCAATAATCCTTATACGATTTCAGGTTATGATGTCCGTCTGATACTGTTCTTCTACAGAACAGACAGCCTGTTTCTGACCAATGATGATGACTGGACAACTCTATATGACATATCGGGAGGATATCCATACAATCCGTTTAAGGCATACGCGAAGAGTGTGCCAAATCGGAAATTCAACGCTCAGACGCAGCTAACAGAAAGGCTTCTTATTTATTATCTATCAGGCTCACCGCCAGCGAGATTCGCGATTGATGCATCATATCCATCAAACTGCGCGGAACCATACTCGATGGAGAATTTCACGCAAGGAACGCTTGGGTCATGGACTGGAGCATCAGCTGAGCTCAAGGTTGATGTCTATGACTGGCAGAACGATGTGAATGCTGTAAATATCACGATTCCAGAGATTACGGGTGATGAATTCACTCCTTTCTCGTTTTATGGCGGAACGGAATGGCGCGCCACAATCACAAATAACATGGGTGCACCGGCGGGAACTTATTACGCGCCACTCTGGGCGGCATCATCGGGTTCGGGAACTCTCGTGCTTTATGAGGTGGAAAAAATAATCGTAACGAGAGTTATCACATGGCCTGCGACATGGGGAGATACAAGCTCTGATTATGGCTACGCGGTGGAAACGGATAGCAATGGTTATGTGTATGTGGGTGGAGGTTTTCAAGGGGCCGTGGATTTCGATCCCGGAGAAGGAATTGTATGGGGATATTCAAGCGGCGGGTCGGATGCATTTCTGAGCAAGCTCAGTTCTGATGGGAATCTCCTGTGGGTGAAGGTCTGGGGTCACTGGGAGGGTAATGAGGCGGTTCAGGGTATCGCGTTCGATAATTCAGGCAATATATATACAACGGGTTATTTCAACGGCGCTGTGGATTTCGATCCGGGTAACGGAACCGAATATCATACATCAAACGGTTACGAGGATATTTTCATAAGCAAGTTCAACTCACAGGGTGACCATCAATGGGCGCAAACATGGGGGAATCAATATAACTATGACAGAGGTCTTGCTGTTGCTACTGATGGTTATGACAGCATATACACAGTCGGATATTTCTTCGGCGATACCGATTTCGATCCCGGTAACGGAACGGATATTCATTCGGCGCATGGGGCTTATCGAGATGCGTTTATTAGCAAGTTCAATTCAAGCGGCGTTTATCAGTGGGCTGGAACATGGGGCAGTACAGATTGGGATGAAGCCGGATCAGTTGCCGTGGATGGTTCGGGCAATGCATATGTGGATGGTTATTTCAGGCTTACAGTCGATTTTGATCCCGACCCGGCGACGACAGTGGAATACCCATCAAACGGGGGGAAAGATGTATATCTGAGCAAATTCAATCCATCGGGTGATCTTCAGTGGGCGAGAACATGGGGAGGAACATCAGAGGAAACAGCCGGCGGTATTGACATATTCGCGAATATCAGGATTTACGTGCCCGGTTCTTTCATGGGAACGGCGGATTTCGATCCGGGCGACGATACATATAACTTGATATCAGGCGCAGGAGTAAATGGCTTCCTGACGGCTTTTGATCCTGATGGAGAACATATACACGCGGTGGGATACGGCGGTGATGGCAATGTTACTGCCACCGATATCGTTTGTACGAATAACTATATATACACCTGCGGATTTTTCTCCGGGACAGCTGATTTCGACCCGGGTCCGGGTCTCGACACGCGAACTGCATCCTCCAGCAACTTCGATGCTTACGTATGCAAATACACATATCAGCATTTATATCAATGGGTCGGCGCATGGGGTTCGGGACCAGCGGATGAGGCATTAAGTGTCGCGTATGATTCTCAAGATAATGTGTACGTTACGGGATATTTTCAGGGGATAACCGATTTCGATCCCGGTACAGGGGTAGTTAATAGAACATCGAAAGGCAGTTCGGATGTGTTCGTAAACAAGCTGGATAAAAATGGGAATATCGTGACTCAACCGTAGGGTTTTGTAGAACGGGGTCAGAGCCTTTTTTAGGGATGATTTAAAAAAGGAAAGGTGCCATTTACAGCCATATATATTTGTGATGGATAATAAAATCTTAAAAAGGGCGCCGCTCCCTTTTTCCGTCCCCTTTTTCCCTTTTTCAAGCGCGCTATCCCTTTTTCGCCTTTTCGAATTAACTTATCCAATATATTATTAATATACATTATATTTATATTATTGCTTTATTTCATTATTTTTCTCGAATTTCTCTTGACAACATCTACGAATTATGCTAATTTCAAAAAATCCTTAGAGCATTTTCTATAAAAATGATACTATCTGAGATTAAATACTTCCTTCATAAAAACCGGTTCTTAATTCTCGGTTTATCTTTCTTTATTTTCTTTTTCTTACCTTTTTTACTATATTATGCATTACCTATTATTTTACCTTATATTTATCCTTTTATTTTCCTTAATGAAAGCCTTTTTCTTACTGAATACTATAAACTATTAGTTAGTTCATTAACTATCTTATTATCCGCCATAATTGGCTTCGCATTTATTGAATCTATGATTGAATTAAGACTTGAAAATCAAGTGGCAAAAGAACTTCATAATTTTTTTGATCTTTTAAAAGATCTCGAAGTGACTATTACTGAAATGAGTCTTCACAATGATAATTCTGATTTTTCAAAGCATTTAAGTAACAAATATAAAATCCTTGTATTATTGTTTAACAATTTTTTAACTTCTGATGCAATAAGATCAAAATTTGCAGTTGATCAATATACTGTAATACATGAATTTATTTTCATTTTTGATAAGGTGTTTACTAATATTTCGTCTCAACCTTTTTCAATATTAAATATAGAAAATCTAAAAACTAAATTGTTAACATTTAGGAGCAAATTAAATGAAATTAATAGGTGTTCAACCCAAAAAAGAACTTTGGAAAATAATAACCAAAAAAGATGATTATCGACCACTATTATTAGAACTATATGTCCCCTTGAAAAATAATCTTTTTAAAGTTTCTTTTATTACACGATATGATTATCTTGACGATTTTCAGTTGTCTCCTGATAGCTATAGTGTAGATAATTATATTGAAAGCCCAGTTTTAGATAATTATATTGAAAGATATGGTTGCTTAATCTCAATGAATTTAGCTAATTGTTCTGAAGACCAATTTTTAATTAGATTAATTAATCTATCAGAAAGAGGAAAATATTCCACAAACTTAACTTATGAACATCTTCTTTGCGAGCGTATTAATAAACGTGGTCATCATATTATTTTAATTGGCGCTTATGGGTCTGGAAAATCATATAAAATTAGCTATATTTGGAATAAATATTTATCTCAATTTCCACACGGTGATTGCTGCTCGCTCCAAAAAAGGCTATTTATTTATATAGATTTAGAGAAAAAAAATTACATTGATCCTACTGAGATGTATCATGATTTATATTTTCATTTTTTGAAGTTGATAAAGGACAATATTGCAAATCCTAAAGATCGATATAGGGAATTTACTCAATATCTTGATAATATAATTAAAGAACATTATAATAAACCAGTATATATTTCTACATTAGAGGAATGTAAATTTGATTACAATGAGCCTGCATGGTTCGATGAGCTTCCGGATATTCGAAACCGGTTCTTCAAACGCAACCTTTTGATATTTATGCTTGATTATTTAGACTGGATAAATACCCGATATTGTAATGATAATTCTGAGTGTTTGTATATTGCTTTTGATAATATTGATGCTAGACCAATACCTATCCAAGAAGAAATATTGGAGTTAATTGAAACAAAAGTTAAACTTGGTTATGAAGATAGGATTGGTATTATTATGATATGCGCCTGTAGACCAGAAACAATAGTTAAATCTAATCGTAGAACTGCAATATTGGATTTTATGCCCCATATTGGTCCAACAGCTTATGAGGTTATTATTAAAAGACTTGATAATTACATATCTCATATAATTAAAAATATTCATAATAAAGCTTTTTATTCCTCACTAGAAACGGATTTAAGGGGCAACATAAGCCCAGATGATTATCTTAATAATATTAAATTGATTAGAAAAATCATGAATATGGAACATTTTAAAGAACTTTTTGATAGATTATTTGTCTGGCAAATTAGGGAGGCGATAGTTTTTTCTCAAGCTATCATAGATATCGCTGCTAAATATACAAATAAAATACTGAAAGAATATATGAAAAAAAGTCCTGAATATAGATTGGAGAGACTTTTATATAAACCTTGGGGATTAACATTTCCTAAATGTTATGTAAAAAATATATTTAACACTGGCGATATTTATAAACATAGATTTGCTGAAATTAGAATTTTAATATATTTAAATTCTGATAGAGATAAACCATTACCAGTAAAAAATATATATGAATACTTAAATATGTTTGGCTATAGTCAGGAAGATTCAATATGTTTAATTAATCAATTGTTAAAAAAGAGAATTATAATTGCCCAAACAAAAGAAGGATTGGAAATTGAAAATTATGCAAAAGGATGTGATGAAAAAGTTTCTCTTACAGATTGTGGGAAAGGCATATATGAATATTTCGGACAATTTCAATATGTTGAATCAGTTATGTTTAATGTTTTTTGCGATGAGAAATATTATCAAGATTGTGAAATCAAGGGTGAAACAATTGATCCTTATGCATATATATATATGAAATTCTTGCAAGAATGCAAGGAAATTGAATTCGAGGAATTAAAACTTGTTCATAAAAATGGAAAATTATCAGATTATAATGATAAGTATGATAACGATACAATAACAGCATATTTATATAGGAATGCAATTGAAACATTATATATTATTGCCTCATCTCTTAAAAAAGATAGAAAAATGGAAATCTTCGAGCTCATCACTAATTATATAAGCGCATATAATAGTATATCATATGAATTAAAAGAAATTGGAATTTGTCTGAAACAAGATAATGAATTAGAAATCAAAATGAATTTTATTATTGAATATGTTAAGAATAAAGGCAAAGTTAAGGAAGAAAAGGAAAATGAGGAAGAAGAGGAGGAAGAAGAAGTGGAAGAGGAAGAAAATTAGATGAGGAATGGATCTGAATAAATGAAAGTACAATGAAATAATATAAGCAATCACTACTTTTCGGTTAAAATGTATTGAGTTGTAGAGAGGACAAAAGAACATGACAGGCTGACGTTCCGGGATTTAAAGTCAGAATATCTATGATATAAAGCATCCTGTATAAGCACTAAAATAATTGGTACACGGTACGAGCAGGGTAAAAAGGAATGGAGCCGTTAGATTTTCGACTCGTAATAATTTTATTTGTAATGATGACTCAGCTTTTTCTGCCGGCATTTGCTAAGACGGGTGAGCTTTATGCCGTCCTTGCACAAAATGTAGGTCCCGGATTGACGCATAGGTTTCAGAAATTGTTGGTTGAGCAGTATTCCTTTCCTTCTGAGCATGTATTTCTTTTTGGTGAGGAGATTGAGAACAGTCCGTCCGTGACCGGTCCTGCGAGCGCGGATTCGGTCCTTGCGAAGCTCGATGAGCTTTCCACAAAGCTGAAACCCGGTGACAAGCTTGTTCTTTTGTTCCTGTGCCACATGCAGGATGGTTTCCTTATCAACAATACACTGTCATATCAGGAGCTCGAGGGAGCTTTGAAGAAATACGATGATAAGGTTGATATCATCGTTGTATTGGAGGGCTGCCATTCGAGCGGCGCGATAGATGTAGTTAAATCCGCTGATGTGTTATTTGCGTCGGCTCGCAAGGGTCAGCCGTGCTATGGCGGTTTTTTGTTATTCCTCGTGGATGCGCTTGATCCTCAAAATGCAGCGTTCAAGGAGGCGGATACCGATTGTAACGGTGTTGTTACAATGGGTGAAGCGTATCTTTATGCCGGCAATGAGTCAAGGCTGGCATCGTGGTACAAAGCGCTTGATCGCTCTGTATGGCCTCCTGAGGATTTCTATCCTATTCCCGCAGCCAGTTATCATGATGGAGGGGAGTCGCTGACACTTGGCGTTTCCAAGTAGAGCACTTACGGTCTGCGTTATGGGCGGGGTGCTGATGCGTGGCGTTCGAGCTCCCTTACGGTCTGTGTTATGGGCGGGGTGCTGATGCGTGGCGTTCGAGCTCCCTTACGGTCTGTGTTATGGGCGAGGTGCTGACGCGTAACGTTCGGGGAATCTCCCTTACGGTCTGTGTTATGGGCGAGGTGCTGACGCGTAACGTTCGGATGATCCTCATATGTGGCTCTTAAGAGCGGTGAAAAATTTCCCACTGCACCTATTGGCAGATTTCAAAGTCGTGTGTTATAATCAACCTATAGGGGGGAAGATTATATAATTATCATACATTCATAATCCGGAGGGTAATGCGGCATGAGACGCATTGCTGTCTTAACGCTATTCATCGCCGCTCTTTCCATGATGGCGAGTTTCGTAGTCGCAGCCGATGAGGCCCGCGAGTCTAAAGGCACGCCACAGCGAAAGGTCAACCTCTACCGAATACCGATTGACCCGGAAGAGCGAGCGAACGCGCTCAACAAGATACTCGAGAACCCGGCGCCCGGGAGCGGGACATTTTTCATGTTCCAGACCCGCTTCACGCCATCGCATCCCGAGCAGTCAAGCCTTCGCCCGGGAATCCTTCTGAATCAGCCATCACCGCCGCCGTATACGGTACAGGGATATTGCATGGTGCGCGATCCGATGGGGTTCAGGACTCGAATCGGCGGAATCGAGGTTACCAACAACCAGGCGACACAGATTGAATCAATTTTTGCAGGCGGCAATAGAATCTATCGCTGGAGCCTTGTGGAAAAAGCGGAAAAACCGAGTGAGGAAGTCTCGAAGAACAACTACCTTGATTCCGATGGCAAAGGGATCGGGTATTTTCTCAATTCTGTGCGGTATCGGGGGATAATTGTCGGGCCGCCGATGGAGAAGCTAATCGCGGAGACCGGCGCGAGTCGGATGGGTGTGGAGAATGTCCGCGGCACTCGAACATTGGTGTATGGAATCCAGCCGCTGAAGCAGGATTTTCTTAATGGGTACCAGTATCTCCAGTTGTGGGTGAGAGTGGGCGATTTCAAAATCATCCGAACCAACCTCGAAAAAATATACGGCACTGAATTCACAGAATATTCACGTCACGTGACCGGTGTACGGTTCGATGATGAAAACTTCCTTCTGCCGGATGAAACAATCGACCAGTTGAGGAAAGAATTCGACGCTTTTATGAAGGGTCCGGAGAAAAGATCAGCGACGACGGAGAGTCAGGTAAAGAAGGAAGAGAAACCAGCGGAATAAGTTGAGGATTTTCGTGATGAAGATTCAAAGACCGGCGTGAGCTGGTCTTTTTTTTGGTATGCTTAATAGTTAGTAGTTTTGAGATTATGGGAGTTTTATTATATCTCTTAAAGTTGGATCTCGTTGTACATACTGAGGCAAGATCCAGCAACCCTCCAATGCTTTTTTTATCAATTGAATGGCTGTTTCCTTATCCCCTTTCAATGCAGCGATCCTAGCTAGCTGAAAAAGAATGGAAGGATTTTCTTCACCGCCTATTTTATCAAATTGCTGTTTGGCCAGATCGAGATAATCTTTAATACCTTCAGCAAAATAACGACATATGTAGGCTCTTCCAAGATTTTCATTTCCATATTCATCAATTAATGTTAAAGAGGCTGATTTTTCAAAATTCTCAACAGCTTTTTGGTAATTTGATAGCGATTCAATACCAGTAGTAATTTCAGCAATACTTTCATATGTAACTCCAAGAGTAGAAAAAATTGAACTGTCTTGAGAATCCTCATTACTGGATTCAATAAGAATTGCTTTAGCCTTGCTGACTACATTAAAAACTTCATTAGCAGGGCATAAGATTGTGTAATCTAATAGTGTTTGAGCATAGCCGCACTTCTGCCAAGTCAGTATTCTCTCCTGCTTGAGCACAATATTTTCAAACAGACTTAATGATCTTTTTAGGATTTCAGCTGGATTTTCTTGCATTGCATAAACATTATCCAATGTAATTGCCAAAGATGATGCGGAATAGGGATCACTTTGATCTAATTCGAAAAGCCTTTCACTATATAGGACAGCCTTTTTTGCCAACTCTTTTCGCAATATTATATCCTTGCGCGGATCTACGCATATTTTCGAGAAGGCATAGCCATACCAATATAAGATTTCTGAATTATTGGGATTGAATTCTAGTGCTTTTTCGCATTTATCCAGAGCCTTTTGAAACCAGTCGAAAGTCTCTAAGCCTCCTGTAGTATGTGCGATTGCAATTAGAGTATTTATTAGATTCTCCAAAATGTGAGTTTTCTGTGATTCTAATTCTAAAGCTCTTTCATATTTTTCTGCTGATTCGCAATAGAATTTCTTTTTTTCTTTTGACTTTGCTGCTTTTTTATAAAGCAGATTTCCCCAATCATTCCAGATATCTGCTAAAGAAATGCCCTCAGGCGGTGTTTTTGCTATGATTTGAGAAAATAGCTCATCAGCTCTATTAATGATTATTAGGGGATCTTTATCATATTCTGAAAAATCGTAAAGTGCTAAAGCCAAATGATAACTGCATTCCGTGAAATCTGGTGATAATTCAAGGGACTTCCTATAATCTTTAACAGCAAAATCGAGATCCTTTTCTATCTCCAATGAATCTGTGCGAGTGGAAGCTCGATAATGATAAGCTAGACCTCTTATGTGATATGCTTCAGCAAAACTAGGGTTAAGTTCAATGACTTTTTCAAAATCCTGTATTGCTTTTGTATAATCCTGTAAACAGGCAAAAGCAAGACCTCTATTATAATATGCTTTCAGATATCTATCGTTAAGCTCAAGTGCTTTGTTATATATATTAATTGCATTTATATATTCTTCCGGCTCTCCAAGTCTATAATGGCAATCCCCCAGGTTATTATAAATAACAGCATTGTTAGGATCATATTCCGCTGCTTTTTTATATTTATCTATTGCTTCTTCATACATTTCCTTAGGTTTAGACGAATCCATTGCCATGTTATAGAGTGTCAAACCCCAGTTATACCATGCTTCAGGAAAATTCTCTTTTAGAATAGTGGCAATCTTATAAAATATTGATGCCGGCTTCATATCGCCTTGCTCATAGAAAATATTTCCCTGGTGATAAAATATTCTCTCATCAAATATAGCCTTAGATCTATGATTATTTACAAATTCTTCAAGCTTTTCATAATCTTTTGTTACGAAGGCGATTTCAGAAAGTGTTGTTAATATTTGAGTTGCCTTCTCCTGACTCAAAAAGGGTATATTGGCAAGTCTCTCGATTAACCAATCGAAAACTGAAGTTAATTCTTTATTCATCGGGATCCTCCTTTTGTGGAATATCATCTGACATTTGACTAATTTCTTTATCCTTTTGGATTTGAGGTTCAGCATCACTTTGGATATCACGTTTTATAAAAGGATCGATGGTTTCTTTTGAAGAGATAGGTTCAATTGAAAGAATAGGTTCAGATTTCTTTTTTCTCTTTTTTTGAAAATGATTATTAAGAGCTATGACAACCGCGGTTGCTAATTCCTCCGGTTTGTGCCAGTTTTGAGAATATGTATGTTTACCAATGCGATTTTTAAAAACCTTAAGTTTTCTACAATTTATATTTATTTTTGAAAGGTGTTCACATGGGATCATAATTATACCCTTTTCAGGAGCTACAAACATAAGTGGAACAACATTATTATCTATAGCAGCTTGGTATTCTAATTCTATGTAGGAGAGTTTCTCTCCGCGAGGAATACTACCATAATGAAAACCTACTATTCCTACTAGAATAATGCAACCTCTAACTTTCTCAATACAAACATGAATAGGTGGTGACTCATCAGGACCAAAGGGTTGTCTTACACCTTGACAATTTGCCATATCATTTATTGCTCTGAACACAGCATCACTATAAACTTGAAGATCGGTGGTGTAGCTTATAAAGATTTTCTTTACTATCATTAAGTAAGCTCCTCATTTGGTAACTTGATAAATTATATATGGATATATAGAACTTTGTCAAGAAAGGTTTTATGAACTAGTAGAATGTATTAAAGATTGACTCGGTAAAAACATTAGGAATGTGTTCTACTTTGATCTTCTTGATTCCATCTTCTTAAGGATGTATCATTTCAAGGCAATTAATTGGAATCATTCTGGCATCGAGCGGGGATGTTATCTGCTTGATAATAAGGCATGCTGGGATAACGACGGATTAGCGATTTCTTGATGGTTAAATCAGGCTCTAATGGAGGGAAGGCACAAAAACGTGAAGATATATTCAGGATGTCAAATATCCGGAAATATGTGGAGGGTGATGCGTTATGAAAGTTGAAAAATTAATAGCCTCCATTGTCATGGCAGTTCTTGTGGCAGTATTTATCGGCTGCTCGGGAGGCGGTGATACGCCTGTATCACAGAATCCTCGGTTAAATTCGGATGGTATCATCAATTGGCCTTTGGTGGGAGTCAGCGATTGGGACAGTAATGGCGAGGCGCTTGAGGGGATGGGCGCGCTGGGACTCTTCAGTCTGAGTATCGATCCTGTGAATGTATCCGTTGAACTCACTCCTTTGAGAGAAAGCGCTTTGGCCGATGTTCTCGAGGTTGTGGACATTACGAATTTTCTCACGCTTACACCGTGTACCGATTGCGTGCGAATAGAATCGATTGCGCTTGATACTGATAACAATATGGTTCTATCGATAGGCATAAAACATCCGTTCGATGCCGGTAACCAGTCAAACCCGATTACAGCTCTTAATCGTGCTGATTTGCATGTTTTCAATGTCGAGGGGATTGTCATTTCCAACGTTGAAGCTGTTGATTTTCCCAAAACGGGAGAGAAAATCGCTGATTTCAATCTTGTAAATTCCGATGGATACACCGGTTATCTTGATAAATCATTCGATATGTTTTATCCGACCGATGCGACTGTACACCCGTACATACTTCATTTTGATGATTATTCGAAGGGTAATTTCAGCGCGAGTAATCCGATGGGATTCGCAAGCGTGACGACCCCACCGCCATCCGGGAATCTCGTGATGGCGATGGGATGCGATTATGACTATCAGGACTATATTTTCAAGCTGGACAAGCCATCCGATTTCATGTTCGCTGTTGGATGCTCATTCGGGATAAGCTGCACATCCAAATCGAAAAGATTTTCACCGGAATATCGGGTACCGCAGTTTAACAAGAAAGCGGCGAGTGAAATTTCAGTGGAGGTTATTTCAAATAATCTTGTCGGCGCTTTGCCATCCACAACCGCTGAGATTGAAATTCGAGTTGTGGATATAAGCCATAAGGTATTAGCGGCGGTGGCGCTTGACAAGATGAGATATGAATCATCGGTGCAGACGGTATATGTCGATATCCCAACAATAAACGCATTGCTGATCGCGATTCCGGGGACATCATCCGAAAGCGGAACCGGTCACGACCCATCCGATCCGCTTATCTACACCACGACAATTAAGAATAGCGCATCCGGTCATGAAGGTACCCATTGGGGACTCGTGAAAGTGGTTGACTCATATCCGGCAGGGCGAAACGATTTTCCCCCTCTCGAGCACAAGGATGGCATGAGTCGCGTTCCTCCAAGAACCAATCCTATGGATGGAATTTTTACAATTGATGAGTTCGCAACATATCAGGCTTTCACAATTGACATATTATCTGAATGCGGTCCGATAACGGGTTCTATAATCGAACCGCAGTGTCCGATAACCGGAATCGGGAGTAGCCAGAGAATTGATTTCAAAGTCGAGGCTCAAACCGAGAACGGTGGGGAGAGCATTGTATTATACGAGGTGGATTTCGATTATGATGGAACGACATTCACTGCCGATGCATCCAGCACGACGGGAATATTCGATGATGTCGGTCCGTTCATGGTTCCGGAACCATGCGAGGATAATATACCCTATGATTTCACGGTTGCGTTCCGCGCCAAGGATAAATGTTCACCCCCAAATGAGACTGTTTTTGCCACATGCGCGGTGACAGTTGAGTCCTGCATCGCACCGGTCGGCAATTTGACAATCGAGGTAAATCGTCGAACCGACGAGGGAATAGACATGACTTGTCCCTGGACACTCAGCTGGAATGCTGCCAGTGGCGCAGCTGAATATGCCATATACTGCGATTTTGATGCATCGGATGGAATCGACAATAATTTCCAGTTAGTTGGGGTGATTCCTGCTACAACAGTACCTTTAGAGTATGATGTTCCTCCGGAGCATATAACGGATGTTAGTGGCTGGGTAAAAGGGAATACGTACACGGTGCGAAACCGTACAGTGGCGGGCGATCCATTATCAGAGGTCGGTGACAGCGAATATGCGTTCGTGATGACATCCTGCTTCGATACTCTCCAGATCTCTTTTCCGTACGGATATCCGGCGGGTGTGGGGAATACAGAGGGATGGAAAGTAGCCCTCGAGCGAACACCGTACACATCGAACGCAGGGATCTACTACTGGCCATACGTGACTACGACATTTAGAACATCGGACCCGGCTGCTCTGAGTTCGCTGATTTACTATCTTGGTACTGACTGGACAACCGGCACCGGAGGCGATTCAGATTATTATCCCGGTCACCTGATAGCTGAAACCGTTGAAACGCCATCAATTCCGGAATCATCGTTGAGATGTCTCGGATTCGTTGCCACAACGACAAACGGATGGGACTGCGATGAGGAGGGTGGGGTAATTATCGGGTACAGCGATTCACCCACTCAACCGGGAGATGGCTGGGATGGCACCGATTTCCACTGGGTGATGGCATATGGAACAGCGCAGGGATTCTATCCATATAATTTTGAGCACAATAATCCGAATTACCCTTTTCCATTCGACATGAGCGATTACAAACCAGGGAATAAAAACGCATGGAAATGGAGGAGTGGATGAAGCCCCATACCGCAATGGACCCGGCAGTTGCTGGGTGGAAACTTGGGACTGAACGGGAAATATGTAGGTATCGCCTGTTACAAGCACAAATTTGATATTGCAAGCCCTCAACCGTATTTGTTTATTGATGATGTGAGCATTGTGATTTATTAATTTGGATATGATAAAACTGTGCACTCTGCGCGAGAGTAAGGGAGTAGGAAATCCCCTTCCTCACAGTCGGGGTGCGTATTTGTGTTATGTGACCGTTGCAAAAAGAGAGATTCCTCAGCGAAATTCAGAATTTGACAAATCTACTTATAGTAATGATGTGTTTTCTAACGATATCAAATTCTGAATTTCGCTTCGGAATGACATACTTTGTTGCTTTTGCAATGGTCACATTATAGGATTATTTATGGATCGGAAGGGAAGAATGCATGAAAACAATAGATGTGAGAACATCCAGAAGCCAGGAGTTCTTGAATATAACGCACGAGATCAGGAAAGCGGTACAGGAGAGTGGGATTAAGGATGGCATCGTTCTGGTTTATGTTCCGCATACGACGGCAGCGGTTACAATCAACGAAGCCGCAGATCCGGATGTTGTCAGGGATATAATAACAACCCTTAACGACATGATCCCTGTGCACGGGAATTATCATCACAGCGAGGGCAACTCCCATGCGCATATAAAATCGAGCATGATTGGATGCTCCACGCGGATAATCGTAAAAGGCGGTGAACTTATTTTAGGTACGTGGCAGGGAATTTTCTTTTGCGAGTTTGATGGTCCGCGTTCACGTCACGTGCATGTTGAGGTTATAGGTAAATAATCCGTAAAAGTGCAAAAATTCGGGTGCCGCCCACAATCCCGCATGATACCGCCCTAAAAGCTCATGATAAATGAATGCGGGATTGTGGGTGTTGAGACTGAGAGCGATTTATTTGATTTCACCCACAATCGCTTATATGTATAAAAGGAATTTTTTTTGAATTTAGGGCGCGATTGCGGGCAGCACCCTCACCCGGGTGAGGCCTGAATATAGATAAAGAAGAGCAATCACCCACAATCGCGTGGGAGTTTGAATCATAATCGTAGTTGATGAAGCGCGATTGTGGGCGGCACCCGATTTTGTAGATTTTTAAAAAGAGAAATCTTTCAATGAAATCAAAATGTGGAGGATAGGGGATTATGAAAAAAATAATCATTCTCGGAGTGGGTATGGTGGGTGCGGTTATCGCGAGAGATCTCGCGGATGACCCGGAGCTCGATATCACAATAGCGGATATCAACGACAAGAATCTTGAAAAAGTCTGCCAGAAAGCCAATGTGATTGCGGCTCATATCGATCTTTCAAATCCAGATGAAATTAAAAATGCGATCAGGGATTTCGATCTTGTAGTTGGAGCTCTTCCCGGAAAGCTCGGTTTTATGGCGCTCAAGGCTATTATCGAAAGCGGAAAGGATTGTTGCGATATCTCTTTCATGCCTGAGGATCCATGCACTCTTCATGAACTTGCGGTCAAACGCAATGTGATGGCGGTAATCGATTGCGGAGTCGCGCCGGGCATGAGCAACATGCTTGTCGGATACGCGACGAAAGAATTATTTCAAATAAAGAATATCGAAATTTATGTCGGAGGTCTTCCGAAGAAACGCACGTGGCCGTATGAATACAAAGCAGCGTTCTCACCATCGGATGTAATCGAGGAATATACTCGTCCTGCGAGATTTGTGGAGAATGGACGGTTGATAATCCAACCGGCATTAAGCGATCCCGAACTTATTGAGTTTCCACAGGTGGGCACGCTGGAAGCTTTCAATACTGATGGTTTGCGAACCCTTTTAAGAACGATGAAAGCTGAGCGCATGATTGAAAAGACATTGCGATATCCGGGGCATGTTGAGCTAATTCAAATTCTGAGGGCTTCAGGATTCTTCAGACATGATGAGCTGGATATCAAGGGTGTAAAGATAAAACCGATCGATTTGACAGAAAGACTATTGTTCAAGTTATGGGCATATGAAGAGGGGGAGGAGGATATCACGGTGATGAGAGTTATCACGATGGGCTCGAAGAATGGCAAGAATGCGCGCTATACCTGGGACCTTTTCGATACCTATGACCATGTAAAGCATGAATCATCCATGGCGCGCACAACGGCGTTCCCGTGCGCGATAATCGCAAGGCTCTTATTAAGCCATAAATACAAGAATCCGGGAATAAATCCTCCGGAGTTTCTCGGACGGAATCCAAGCATAATGAAAACCGTATTGGACAGCCTATCTGAACGAGGTATTAATCTGGTTCACAGTTTTGAAATGGAAAATTAGCAAACCGCAATGTATGCCTGATATACGCGATTTTTAGAAAGTTGTGAGAGTTCCAAAAGAAATTCAAGAAAAGAGAGATTCCTCAGCAAAATTCATGATTTGACATTCTATAAAACCAGTATTAATCAGAGAAAGCCAATGTCAAATCCCGAATTTTGCTTCGGAATGACATCGATATATCTATTTTTTAGAGGGCTCGATGTTTTAATTCGCCATGAAAGCAGCCCATTTAAAGTCCCACTTGTTGGCGAAGGAACCCGATGTGTGATCGCACAAGCCATCCTTAACAAGGCAATAAATCGTGTAATGTGATGATACAGTGAAGGACGCGTAAGGAAGCGTAATCAGAAAAACATAAGGGTCAGCTGCTGTTCCGGTTCCCGTTGCTGTGCTACCAGCTACAGCAGTCTCAGGAATAACCTCAACCTCATCCGAATCGACAATCCTGTAAACAACTTCACCATTCCCACCGATGAGGTAATCATTCAATGTTAATCCTGTGATTTTTGGGAATGAAGTGTTCGAGTAATCGAGGATTTCCGGAGGAAGGAGCTTACCGCCATCAGCCTGTGTCTTGTACGCATCCATCGATGCCGCAACACCTGTGGAATCCGATTGCATATCGCGCACTTTCACTGTAATGCGTCCATCGATCATATCTCCGGTATCCGGCGCGAGAACCTGGAGTTCAGATATTATTGGAAGATGAGTGTTGAAAGCAGGAGCGAAATATTTGCACTTCGTCGGTATTCTGTTGGCTCGTCCCTTGGCAGACTGACCGAAAGATGCCGACACCGCAAGTGCGAATTTAATTTCTCCCTCACCGGGTTCGATGTTGAGCTGGACAGTTCGAGTGACAGCGGTCTCACCTTGAGACATACGGCAGTCATCAGGTTTCGGATTGTTTGTGCCGCCATCTGTAGCGGTCCCATAGAAGAAATTCAGATATGGATGACAGCTCGTGGCTGGGAATTCACTGGGAATCTGATATGTTAGAAGAATTGAGGTTTCCTCGGGTGTTAAGCCATCAAGTGCGTTTACGGAATTGCCATCGGCGCAACTGTTCCATCCGTCCGCGTTCTGGACAAAATTAAGATTGGTGCTGATGGTACCGCCAAGTGGATTGCTGAGTCCCGTATCGGTGACTTTTCCTGTTTCGCTGGTCATGACAAGGGGGTCCTGATTTCCAGCGTTGAGTATGTAAACTCTGGGATTGAAAACATCGAGATCTGCTCGATTGGTACCGCTTACGGGATTGGAAGAATTGTAACGGGAGAATGGGTGTTTGAGAGAGATATCAAAAACGAGGTCCGGTGTGACATCTCCTGAAATTGCATCGCTGAGAACACCCACACCGCTGACTTTGAGACAGGTCTCGTCAGGGCAATACGGGAAAGTCATGAAATCGGTTATCTCGAGGTCGAAGAATATATCGCCAACCTCGCTTCCGAATCTCGATTTTATCGGGGTCGCTTTGATTGTCAGGTTATCAGTATCCAGGTTTACCATGAAGAGTCCGATAATACTCTCATTGAACTGGCCTGCTAAATATGATGCATGGGGATTTGGCGCTAAATCCATCGTCAATACCCCTCCCCCTGAACAACCTGCCACAAGCATGATGAGCATGGTTACGGTTGTCAAACCAAGCAATTTTATTCTTTTCATCGGAATAACCTCCCGAAAGGTTGTGATGAGTTACTTTCGAAGCACCAGGCAATCGGTGTAGCTAAATAATCCAAGGAAAAACAAATCGGTAAAAACGTCCTTTAAGGAGTTATCAGTATAAGAAAATTCGATTATCAAAGCAAGAGCAAAGGAGGATAAAGTTTTTTTAGTGGATTATCAGGGGCACCAAGCTTTTATTCGGGGCTGTCGCCATTTTTTGAAATTGTCCGATAATTAAAATGCAACCATAAAAAAATGGATTTCATCTTAAATTTGTATTAAGTTATAATCATGGAAAATGCGTATCAATGGTTGACTGGTTAATAAATATAGTTGATTTCCTGATTTTGTGGCTTCTTGTCTTCTACATCCTCATTTTGATGAAACGGACAAGGGCCACACAAATGCTATTGGGCATAACGCTGTTTCTTTTCGTTTTCGCCCTCGCAGTAATTCTTCCGTTACCATCCCTCGCATATATTTTTTCCAAGCTTGTTACAATCATCACATTAGCGCTTTTGATTATTTTTCAGCCTGAGCTTCGACGTCTGTTTGAACGAGCCGGGAAGCACGGATGGTTCATACCATACCTTGGACGCGCGAACAAGGAGGAGATTGAACGCATCATAGAAATCCTCGTACACGCATCGGAACGCTTCGCCAGGGCGCACATGGGAGCGATTATTGTATGGGAACAGGATGTGGGTCTCAATGATTATCTCGAGACAGGAATGGAGATGAACAACGAGGTAACAGCGGACCTTCTCGAAACTATTTTTTTCCCGCGGAATCCTTTGCATGATGGCGCGGTGATAATACGCGGCTCAAAGATTATCGGTGCGCGATGTTATCTGCCGCTTACAGATAATCCAACGCTTCCAAGCTATTTCGGAACCCGTCACAGGGCGGCAATCGGGATAACGGAGGTTTCTGACGCCATTACAATTGTAGTATCCGAGGAGCGAGGCGAAATAAGTGTTGCTCATCTTGGAAAAGTCGCAAAGGATCTGAAACCGGTCACCCTGCGGCATCAGCTCTATTCGATCGTTTTTCCAAAAACATCCACATCGTCGAAACTTCCCGCGAAGGAGGAGACATAATACGGATTGAGGACAATCAGAGAAAATATCGGATTGGCGATTGTGGCGTTAATTGTGGCTTTGCTAATTAAGAGTTATGTCTGGTTTATCGATCCACCCACGAAAATCGATTTGACGGTTCCTGTTCAACCGAGGAATCTTCCGAGTGGTCTGAGTGTTTCGTCGACAATTCCAGCGCGTGCGGACATGACAATATACGGACCTAAAAGCAAAGTTGAGAAATACACCGAACGCGATTTTTCAGCAATCGCGAATTGTTCAAAGATAACCTCGGAAGGTCATCATGAGGTTAAAATCTATCTTTCTCAAAGCCGCCTTTCCGGTGTGAAATATTATCTTACTCCTGAGACCGTACACTTTATAGTAGGGCTATACCAGAAGAAGTTTTTCGATCCCGTGTCGCAGCAGATAGGGGAATTGAAATCGAGTCAGATGATTGCAAAGATCGAGGGTTTGCCTGAGAGTATCGAGGTGTCGGGGAGCGCGAAAGTGCTTGAGAGAGTATCGAAGGTGATTTATCGTTTGAATCTTGAGCGACCGGGGGATGAGTGGACGGATGAAATAATATTCATGGCTGTAGATGCGACAGGGACGCCGATAGATAACCTTCAACTCGATCCTCCGAAAGCCGCCATCACGGTATATTTGCGGGAGCACAAGACAAGGCAGCAATTGCCGGTTGTATTGCGGGTTAGAGGAACGCCTGCAAAAGACTATGCCATAACCTCCCAAATGGTCGATCCTATCCAAATTGAGGCAATAGGAGAACCGGCTGTTATCAGCGCACTGACATCGATCGAGACACAGGCTGTATCGGTAGCTGATGCCAAATCGGATATTATCACGGACGTTGATCTAATCGCTCCTGATCCCGGTGTAACTCTTCAGCCATCAAAAGTCGGAGTGACAATAAAAATCTCCCGGGTGATTTCAAGAAGGGATATTGAGGATATCCAGATAGAATTGTTGCGTCGGAAGGACGGATATACATATAAGGCGATGCCATCCTCAATAAATGTTCGAATTCAGGGACCGGTTGAAAAACTCAGCACACTCGATTTGTCTCTTATTCGTCCTGTGATCGATGTGTCAATATATGATGTTGGAACATACACTGTTACACTTGACAGCCCGGGACTTCCATCCGAGATTACCTTAATCAACATGACCCCATCGGAAGTGGAACTAATCGTAAGTAAAGCCGAAAGCGGCATCTGATAAAAAGGTCTTTATGATGACCTGGCAATAGCTTAAAAAATATATATGTTTATATTGCCAAAATGCATGGGGGGGGGGGTAAAATATTAATAGTTTTGAATCAATACTATATATATGGAGGATGTTAAAATGAATTCTTACATCAAAGGATTGATTCTTACAGGTATTTTCGTTGTTCTCTTTTTATTTTTTCCTTCCCATTCTGTTAAAGCGGATACATGTCTACCGGAAGCCGCTTGTTTCGACGCATTAATAGATCCCACACGACCTGGCACTGTTGCAGAAGTCCAGAAAATCCAGGATAACAATAATCTAGCTTTTTCGGAGATGAGGTTTCCTACTAGCTACGATCCAATCAAAATAAATGGTTCAATGTATGCAGGCAAAGTATATCTGATTAATAGTATATATAACTTTCGACGAGCTACTGGAAGTTTCCCATCCTCCATGCAGTCTTTAGTAAATAGCGGATTTTTATTATTCTGGCCAAGGAATTTGTTGGATGGCTCTCCAGTTGCTGTTTTAGCAAGCAGATCTCTTAAAGAAGAAAAAAATGATATCGGTTTTATTGGTTGGAGCAAACTTGACGATTCCAATGCGTCGCTTGATTTCCTCAGGCTTGACTGGAAAACTTATGAAAATCAAGGAGAGGAGCAATGGATTTTTGATACTAAGCAATTTGAATTTTTCACTTATGATAGATCACAACTCAACGATTTGACATTAAGAAACAAGATCAGCAAAAATGCGACAGGTGCATGCGGGGCAACGACGGTAGTTGGTGGGGTTATGCCGATTAACATGGTTAGTGATCCTGAGAAAAGGTTTATCTATGGCATGTGTGGGGCATTGTCTGATGGGATCATCGTAAGAACCCGAGCTTTTTATAGAGAGAATCTTCGATTTCCACAAAATACTTCCGAATTATTTTCACCATCGCCCTATAAAGAAATGGAGTTTTTAATCGTTGAGAATTTTCAAAATCTCAGTGGGTTATTGAAAAAAAGAAATGCTGATTTCAAGATAGGATTTAATTATGATAAAAGTGTACATTACACATTTTTAAGTATCGACGATGAAGTGCTGATTACGTACTGTAGTCAGTATGGAGATTCGGATCATGAACCTTATAACGACTGCAACATGAATGACCTTGATATGTCCACACCCATGATTTCAACTGCAAATATTGGCTCATTGGAAATTCCATCGGAGATTACAATTTCAATCAAAGATATTCCGTTATCGGAGTAGGCTTTTTTAATCAACGAGCCATCATCGAAGCCGGGCGCACATCGTCCGGTATTTTTATGTTCCGGGTTGCAATTTGCACACCATTCAAGTTTGGACTTTTTCAGAGGTCTTAAATGAATTATAATTGGATTTCTGAATGGGTTGAAAAATCCATGCGGCTTTCAAATATGAATGTCGCATGTAAAAGGTGAGGATTTTGGAGCCTCTTTTTGGCACCGACGGGATACGCGGTGTAGCTAACGAGTTCCTTACAGGCGGAGTTGCGTTCAATATAGGTCTCACAATCGCTGAATTGATGAGACAGGATGGTAAGATCGGAGAGATACTAATCGGTAAGGATCCCCGCATCAGTTCCGACATGCTCGAACATGCGCTGGCTGCCGGTTTCATGTCTCGAGGATTCAAAGTCGTATCAGCCGGGATCATTCCGACAGCGGGACTCGCATATCTCACGCGCCATAACAAATATATCCTCGGCGTTATTATCTCGGCATCGCACAATCAAATCCAGGACAACGGTTTGAAATTCTTCACATCCGATGGGATGAAACTTGATGAGTCCGAGGAGAAGAGAATAGAAAAGTCGTACAGGCAAGGTTTATATAAAAAGCTGGTTCTCTCGCCTTTTGAGCTCGGATCGTTCCGCGAGGATAAAAGCATGCATGGTCTTTATGTGGACCATCTTGCCGCAATACCGTTAAACAGACTGACCGATTTGAGGGTGATACTCGATACTGCTCATGGGGCTGCGTGCAATTACGCGACTGAAGTTTTCAAACGTCTTGGAGCGCAGGTGCAAGCAATACATGATGTTCCGGATGGGTTGAAAATAAACAAAAATTGCGGCTCCAATTACCCCGACCTGGTTCAAAAGCTGATGAGAGAGGGATGGGCGGATATGGGTGTGGCGTTCGATGGGGATGCCGACCGAGCGGTTCTAATAGATGAAAACGGGGAAAAAGTGAATGGCGACCAGATTCTCGCCATGTGGGGACTGCATTTGTTAGCTCATAACAACCTTAAAAATAATACTGTCGTTGGAACGGTGCTTTCCAATCGCGGCCTTGAGGTATTTCTTGAACAACACGGTGGAAAGCTCGTTCGTACCGATGTGGGCGACAAGTATATCCTGAGAAAAATGGTGGAGAACGGCTACGAACTTGGAGGGGAGCAGTCCGGGCATATCATCTTTCTTAAACATGATGTTACAGGGGATGGTATCACAACCGCTCTCAAAGTAGCCGAATTGATGATCCTGACCGGAAAACGATTAAGCGAGCTTGGAAAGACATTTACACCATACCCGCAAATCGAAGTCAATGTTCCGACAAAAGATAAAAAATCATGGTTGAAAGATGCTGCGCTCAAGAGAAATCTGAAGGAAATCGAGAAGGAAGTTCAAACTAAAGGCAATGGACGGATTATTTACAGGGCATCCGGGACGCAGCCGTTGTTACGTGTGATGGTCGAAGCTGAGGATGAGGATGTGGCTAAAACAACGGCTGAGAAAGCGAAGACAACAATCCGCGATTACCTTGAAGAGAACGGGATGAACCTTACCAATAAAAATAACAAATTATGAAAGTTATTTCTGCTGATATGATGCGCGACATGGACAGGGTCGCGATAGAAGAGAGAGGAATTCCGAGCCTTGATCTGATGGAGGCTGCGGGAGCGGGTGTTGCCGAGCGTGTCATAGACCTTCTTGGCGATTCCCGTGGACGCAATGTGAGTATCTTCTGCGGTAAAGGCAATAACGGAGGCGATGGTTTTGTTGTTGCCCGTTATCTTGCAGAAGCGGATGTGCTCGTGAAAGTTTTTCTAATCGAAGAACCGAAAAATCTTTCCACTGACGCTGCGGTAAATTTTGAAAAGCTTCCTGAAAAAGTCACGGTTATCCGGATAACGCGCGATGATGACCTATCTGAAATAGCGGCGCAACTGCCAAAAGAGGATATTATAATAGATGCACTGCTTGGAACGGGGATTTCGGGACCCGTGAAAGATGAGTATACTCGAATAATAGAATTGATTAATTCATCTGGCGCTCACATTGTCAGCGTGGATATACCATCAGGAGTGGAGGGCAATACGGGACAAATCGGCAATGTAGCCGTATGGGCCGACCACACCGTAACTCTCGCAATGCCGAAATTCGGGCTTTATCTCCAACCCGGAAGCGAATATACCGGGACGATAAGTGTGGTTGATATTGGAATTCCCGATGATGTAATCAAATCTTTCCCATTGAATTATGACATTCTCGATTTTATCGAAGCCAAAAAACTTTTGCCTCCGCGAAAAGGAATATCGCATAAGGGCGACTACGGGCGGGTACTGGTTATCGGGGGAAGTCGTGGAATGGCTGGAGCTATGGCTCTCGCATCTGAAAGCGCAATGAGAGTCGGGTGCGGTATGGTTGTAGCTGCATCACCAAAAAACGTGCAGGAGACTCTTGCTGTCAAATTAACCGAAATAATGACTCTTCCCCTTTTTGAAAATTCCGATGGGACTCTGGTTCCTGATGCTGTCGAGCAGTTGAAAGAACGTCTCGACTGGGCGGATGTTGTTGCGATAGGTCCCGGATTCGGGCTTAATGCTGACACAATCGGCTTCATGGGGAAATTCCTCGATGTTTGTCAGCTCCCGATGATTGTCGATGCTGACGGGATTAAATGCATCGCTCCATTCAAAGATAAATTGACCCAGAACGATAGAACCGTGATAATCACACCGCATCCCGGAGAACTTGCATATTTCCTCGGGATCAAGCAGGACAAGATCCTTGACAGTTATTTCCATATGACTCTGGATGCGGCTAAAAAGCATGGGATTGTAGTGCATATGAAAGTGCATCGCTCGGTAACCGCGCATCCTGATGGTCGCGCGACGATTAACATCACAGGTAACTCCGGGATGGCATCAGCGGGAAGCGGCGATGTTCTCACCGGCATAATCGCTGGACTGCTCGCTCAGGGAGCTGATCCTTATGATGCAACTCGCCTTGGCGCATTTTTGCATGGTTTATCGGGAGATATTGCAGCAAGAGAACTAACTGAATATTCCATGATTGCGGGGGATATAACTAAACACCTCCCAAACGCGATAATGAGAGTCGTGTGCGGGGAGTGAAATAACGATGCCTGTCCCCATTTTCTCGCAACGGGCACAATATAGAAATATAGGGATCTTAAATGGAAAATTCAAATTTATACCCCCGACTTAAGGATTTTTCCTTAAAACAACCTGAAGCTTTGACTGCCTTTATTACACCTTTTTTAATTTTGGGGATCTCTATAAATGTAAATTTAATATCAAAGTACTTCAATAACCCTTATGATATTTGGGCAAGTGAAAAGCTCGTAAAACAGCACGTTGCCCTGACATTTGTTTTTTTCTTTATATCATTATATATGTTTTATAAACAATGGTTTTATTATTATGTGGTCGGATATGGAAAAAATGGATTTTTTGTAAATACATGTGGTATGTTTAATTATTATGAAAAATTCTTAGATTATATTCTATCATTTTGGGGTGGATTGATTATAATAACCTCAGTTTTCACACCATCTTATTGGCTTGCTATCACATCAGTTTATTTTTTCTTTGTTTTTTTACGATGTAGAGTTACTTTGCAAAGGGTGCAATACGCAACACAATGGCTTAAAATGCACGCTGTTCAAATACCAGAACATGGAAGACTTGATTATCCATTTAAAGATTTACACAAAGTTGCGGAACAAGCTGGTTTATTCTCAAAAATAGAAAATGAGGAAAATTGGGAAGCGGATTGCCGCGTAATGATTGAATCGTTGGATTGGCTACATCCTAGATGTCCATCAGAAACACCTGAGAAAAGAGATATGAAATCCAAAGAAATTCTTTCTGGATGGGATTGGATTGATTTGAGATATGGTTTTGGCCTTTTTTTTGGTTCTATTATCTATTTCAACATCTCCTATTACTATGGACCTCATCTTTATTCATTATTATTTTTGATTATTTCTGCTGTAATATTTGTTATTTGCTATTCATGGCTTAGTAAAAAATCAAAAAGATGGGGAATGCAACATTGGATGAAAATAGTAAATAATAATAATAATGAACATATCATCAAATTTATTTGGCTTTTAATTGCATTAATATTAGGTTGTGTTGTGTATGCTTTATTCTCATGAAAAGGCAGTAATCTTAGCATCAAATGCGAATTCTATAAGCTCCTTTTTTCAATCATATTTTATTGCCAATTGTAAGTTTTAAAATAGGATCATTAAGCTTATCTATTGCAGAAATTACATAATTAGCATTTTCTTTAACTCTTTGATTATTATGTTTTTGATACTTTTCCAGACAACGTAATAAACAGGCCTTAGGATGAGAAAAAGGTGTTCTTAAAATTGATGAAGACAACTCATCTATTGCTAAAGCTGGATCATCGGAAATTGAAATTATATTGTTTAATTGGCGATGGTTATAATGAATAATGTCGTCAATCGATGACGTACTAGTTAAATATGCCCATTTTCTCCAGTTATCAAGATCGGGATGCCTTAAAAGTATGCTAATGGCATTTTTTAAAGCTGTATACTTACGATCATAATTTTCATTATACCAATGATTTTTTAACTTATCCAATCCTGATGATATGGTATTAATATCATTAGATTCTAAATCATACATAACATCAAATCCCCATCTCTCGTTAAATCGGGCACTAGTGTCAAATCTAACTTTAGTTGCATTAATATTAAGACCAAGCTTGTGCAATTCTTGAGAGGCAAAAAAAACTAAATCACTACATTGTTTTTCATCATTACAAGTTATTACCATATCATCTGCATATCTAAAATAGTCAGAATTTGATCCGAGAGCCTTCTTTCTCATCTCTCTATCAAAAGAAACTAAGTAAAAATTTGCCAAGACACGAGAGCAATCCCCAATAATATCTTGCGGTATCCCCTTGCTAGTTCTCGAGTACCGGTTTAACTCTTTGTTCCATGTTGAAAGGAAAAAAAACAGAATCTCTACCGCTAATATCTCTTCATGACATTCACTCCTTATCTCCTTTTCTAACTTGATTAGATTGATTGTGTCATAAAAATTAGCAATATCTAATGAAATGTAGAAATTGAAATCTGATAATGAATATGATGCGGCAAGCAATTTCCAAAAATAATTCCAATTCTTTACCCATGCAAAATGATTAAATGATGATACGGGCGCAGAAACACCAATATCAAAGTAAATGTCATCATCAGGTGGAATGACATCCTCCATATCACTAAACAACTCATTTGCTTCTTCATCTTCTTTCAAGAAGGTTTTACCACCTAAGCTCCAACCTCCAAATGTGTTTTTAACCCTTAATGATGCAAGTTTTTCATCTACAGCCTTCACACATGCAAAATAGACTGCCATATCTTCAAAGTTAATAACTGGTACAAATCGAGATACACCCTGATTCTTGGGGTTGGAAAGAAATCCGTGTAGAGGTTTAGGTGAATACTTACCTTCAAGGACATCATTCCTTATTCTATCTAGAATTTGTTCACGGTTAGTGTAATCATCTTTTGAAACTAACCTAATTACACAATCCTTTCGCATATGTCTCCAAAGCTTATCTTGAGCATCAGTTTGAAAATAGTCTAAGAATTGCATCTAATATCTCCCAATTCCAATTTCAGTTTCATTTCATTGAATTGATGCCAACCCAAGTTTCCTCGATGTTGCAGCTGGCCCACTACGATTCCAGGAGCAATGCCCAACCGGCGTGCAAACCGCAAAAACGCTTTCACGCTAAAATCGCCATTGTTAACGAATTCATTAAATTCCGATGGAGGAATAAGCAAATTAGCAGCAATTCGGTCAGCATCTCTCTCTATTTCGCTGTCACCTTCCTTATCGTCATCAACAAAAACCGATCTTTTCAAGTCCTGAAGGATATGCGCGGCTTCATGGAAGAAGGAGAACCAGAACTGGTCATCGGTTTTGTATCGTAAACTCAACTGTATGAAAGCTTTTTCCGGGGTCATCCAGTATGCAACTCCGCTGACCCTTATTTTCGGCAATTCCGGAATGATAGCAAAAGCAACTCCACTCTCAATACACATATCCATCATTTTGCTGAGAAAAATATCAGGCTTCATAACAGTAAGTTTACAAATTTCATTGAGAATATCTTTGAATTTTACCCGGTTATAAGGCTTGCATTCAATTCTCTGAGCGACAAGCTCGCCTTTTCTAAGCCATGCCGCGAGTGAGTAACGATCAACATCGAACTTACGCGATTTTCTAAGCGACGGTTGATATTTTCGCTGGTAATTCTCCCATGCTTCAGGGGAGACAACGCCGAGAAAATTCAGAAGTTCCCTGTATTGAGTAACTTTATCACGATGTTTATCTATCCAGCCAAGTTTTATCATTTCGTTGAGTGGAAACAGCTTCATCCATTGGATATTCTTTTCAAGCTCTTCTTTTGCGGATACACGAGCGAGGTATTCGTCATAATGTTGCTGCCGGTTCATCCAAAAGCTAGCTGAAACGCCAAAAACCATTTCCAACTGAATTGCTGTATCTCGTGTTATTGCTGTCTTACCTTTGATTATCTCGTTAATTGTTTTTAACGGTCTGTTTATTCGAATAGCAAGCTCAGCCTGAGACATTCCAAGAAATTCTATTGTCTCGAGGAGAGTTTCACCCGGTGATGAAACAACATCGGGTTCATATTCATTAATAATAATTTTAGTCATGATAATCAATCACCTCAAGGATTCTTATCAACGTTATCTTTTCATAATCCAATCCGCCATCCGGCATTTTTGGTAAAGGGTCATTGGCGGGTTCAAATACAAGTCTGTATGGATGATCCAGATCAACAGCGAATTGCCCTTTGCGATTCAGGATTAACGGATGACATCTTGCATTTGGAAGTTTCATCAATTCCGAAAGATTTGCCATACCCTTGATATCATCAAGACGCCGCATCACGAGCCATCCTCTTCTTTCGCCCCATTCCCTTACGGCTTCCTTACGAATCGAGCATTGTTTTTGAAGCTTCTTTGTCCTGAAGATAATATCCAATGTGAATCCGTTTTATTAACGACAAGGGTTAATATTATCATCCAGATTAATTATATTATAAGCTTGGATGGTGTCAAGTGATTAATTAAAGTTTTCCAAAAATCATACCAGGTACCGATTATTCGGGGAAACCGTATTTGACCAGTTCAAAGCTGCCATCCTTCAAAAGGTCGATTCCACGGGCGTACAACTTGTATTCCTTCTCTGATGGCTCAAGCGGGGTTGTCTCCTCAATCTTCAGCACATTCTCAAATCTGCCGGCAGGGACTTTGAGTTTGACGGTCATGCTGATTATCTCGGCTCTGTCCATTGCAACTCCCGGTGCGACCTCCTGATAATACCGCGCGCCAAGAAGCGGAAGTCCGGGCATCATCAGGCTTTTGTGCTGATGCACATAGAAATATGAAAGATACTAAGGGTATCAAATAAACTGCTCTTAACATTGGATTTTCCGTCCTTAATGATGGAATGTAGGAAATTAAATTATAAAGCTGCACGTTTTTTAATCAACTTTAAAGATATATGATTCCAAATCATTGCAGATTGAGTTAAAATTTCATCGGAGTGTCAAACATGAAATCAATAATCGGACTCATAGTCTGGCTCGTAATCACATTCGTGGCGGCTTTTATAGGGTCGCGATACATGCCCGGTGAGTGGTATGCCCAAATCGCCAAACCATCATGGACACCTCCGAACGCGGTCTTCGGTCCGGTCTGGACTTTGCTCTATCTCATGATGGCAATCTCTGCATGGCTTGTATGGAGATTAAGGGGAATCTCAGGAGCCAAACTCGCACTTCTATTTTTTGTTATTCAATTAATCCTGAACGCACTATGGTCTTATTTCTTTTTCGGACGGCATGACATTGTACTTGCTTTTGTGGACATAGTCATACTCTGGTTTTTCATTCTGCTCACATTCATCGCATTTTGGAAACAAAACAAATTTGCCGGGATTCTATTAATTCCATATCTCCTTTGGGGATCATTCGCATCAGTTTTAAATTATTCATTCATGTACATAAATATCTTCTGGCTGCATAAAATGTGAATTGACCGTTGCACAAAAGATGTTAAAGAAAAAAATGGACAGTCCCCATTTTTCAAAACATAAATAGATACAGCCAGGATGGCTATGCTACAAATTCTTATTTATTATCTCGGATCAAGGACACGTCCGAGGAATAAGATTGAATCTGTCTGTTTATCGCGAATGAGGAATATAAAAGGGTGATCGGCTTTGAATTCGACCGGTTCAGTTGGTTCGGGTGCTGCGGTTAGCTCCATTAACACTGCGGTTGCCGCGGCAGCCTCCGTTCCTCTTTCATCTATGGCGACAAAAGCTTTGTGTATGACATGAGAAATAAACAAATCGCGAGCGCCATCCATGCCTGAGAAATCAGCCTGCTCGGTGAAAGCATCAGGCATACCCATGGATGCGAGCGTTTGGGCAAGTTCAAATTGAGCATCCATTTTCACCTTGGGGAAAGTCAGTATCACTTCGCGCGATTCAAGCTTATCTATTGCGTCTTTTAACAGGACATTATCGAGTTTTGATTCAAGCTCGTTGAATTTTTCTATCTTCGGAAGGACTACAAGCATGGTAAGGTCGCAATCTTTGTATCTCATCTCGAGAGCTTGAAACAGATCGTTCTCAGTGTAAAAGTAATCCTCCGTCTGATGCATGAGAGGGACCTTGATTTTGGAGCTGTCCAATAACGTGAAATCGCCATCACGAGTATTTTCCTTATCAAATTCAAGAAGCCATTGACCGTAGAAATAAATAGCGTTAACAAGCACCATGCGAGTCATATCATTCAGCACACCGGGCTGAAGGAGATCTTTAATTTTGTCGTGAGTTTTTTCCTCAACCCATTTGTTTATTTTCAGGCGATATTTTTCTGTTTCCTCTATGAAATCGGCGGTGAAGATTCCAGCGCCATAGTTGATTTTCAGCACATCAAGGAAAGCCGGAAGCCATTTGAAATCCTTCTGTGCCCAGATTGAGTTAGCGATTTCAAGTTTGAATCCGCCCTTTTTATTCTCAGTCTTTGATTGCTTGCTTTGTTCGCTCAGCGATAAATCGAGCTTGTTAAATGCTTTATGAGCTATTGGACGTTGCTGGAAATGCAGAGTTTCGGCTATCTGCTTTTCGGTATTAGTCCGAGCGCCTTCGTATGTCATCGCGAGTGCGGTTGAGATGCTGAAGGGCGAGAAGAATATATTGCCGGATTTGCCTTTCAGTTCCGAGTAAAGGTTGAAAGCGAATTCGTTGTTGCTGTCGATTTGATTGTTGAAATCATCATCGCTTATTACAGGAGCTGAATCCCTTGGTTTATCCGAGACGACCAAATCGGTGGCATTCGCAGCCTGACATCCACAGATCAGGAGGATAAACATTAAAAATAAAGGAATTTGTGTATAGTTCATTTTTCGTTCCTCGCAATGTTGTTTATTTTAATATTGTTTTGACCGTTGCACAAAGGATGTTAAAGAGAAAAATGAACCGTCCCCATTTTTTTCATCGACTTTTAGATTTTTGCAACGGTCACAAAATGTACATAGATACAGCCAGGATGGCTATGCTACAAATTCCTATTTATTATCCCGGGTCGAGTACACGACCAAGGAATAAAATTGAATTAGTTTGTTTATCGCGAATGAGTAATATAAACGGATGGTCGGCTTTGAATTCGATATATTTAGGAGGTGCGGGTGCCATAACTTTTCCCATAACTACTGCAGTTGCTGCCGCAGCCTCCGTGCCCTTCTCGTCAATCGCAACATATGCCTTGTGAATGACATGCATGATAAATAATTCTCTTGTACCATCCATACCGGAGAAATCAGCTATGCCACCGACGAATGCATCGGGCATACCCATCTCAGAAAGCGTTTTCACAAGATCAAACTGATTCTCCATTTTCATCTTCGGGAATGTAACTCTGACCCGGTTTTCCTGAAGATTATCAATCACATCCTTGAGCATGGCGGAATCGAGTTTCGACTCAAGCTCCTCGAATTTGTTGATCGGCGGGAGGAGTACGAGCATGGCAATGTCGCAGTCTTTATAACTCATCTCGAGCGCTTGAAATAATTCATTCTCCATGTAGGATGATTCAGCTTCCTGATGCATAAATGGGACTTTGACTTTCCTGCCATCAAGTTTGGTGAAATCATCATCTTGAGTGGCTTTTTTATCGAATTCATGCATCCATTTACCATAGAAATAAATCGCGTTCACAAGAACCATGTATGTTGCCGGGGTGATGATTCCCTGTTGGAGAAGGTCTTTAATCTTCTCGTGAGTTTTATCCTCGACCCATTTGTTTATCTCGAGCCTGCTTTTTTCGGTCTCGTTCTGGAAATCAACCGAATATATCCCAGCGCCATAGTTTGTTTTCATCGCATCCAGAAATTCAGGAAGCCAGTTATAGTCTTTCTGTGCCCATATAGAATTGGCAATTTCCAATGTAAAACCATTTTTACCCCCCTCTTTTGATTCTTTGCTCTGCTGGCTTAAGGAAAGGTCGATTCTATTGAACACCTTATGCGCGGATGATTTTGGATCAATAAAGTGAAGCGTATCGGTCATTTCCTTTTCAGTATTCTCTCGGGCGCCTTCGTATGTCATCGCGAGTGCAGTCGAGATGCTGAAAGGCGAGAAGAAGAGATTACCTTGTCCGCTTTTGAGATTGGAATAAAGGTCGAACGCGAATTTGCTATTGCCATCGATTTGAGCTTTGAAATCGATTTCGGAAACAGCGGGAAGCGAATCACGCTGTTTATCGGAGGCAATTAACTCGGCACCGATTGCGCTCTGGCAATTGCAGGTCGACAGGATAGATAAAATAATTAACAGACCTGATTGCGAACAGAATCTTTTAAACATTTTTCATACCTCTTGTTTTCGATTATTTACGCCAATTATAAACGTTTTAAGGACGGATTTGTTCAAAGTGTTTGCGAAAGCTGCGGGGATCGCGGACATCTCTGTCCGCATTATAGCCAAACTCTTCCTGCCAATAGCGGACATTTATGGGACTGTTAAAAACGCCAATAGCATCTCTCATTAACAGGCCTTACTCCCAATCCCTCTCCACAAAGACATGGAGAGGGGAGAATGGAAATTTTTTAGGGTCTTTTTTGGGGTCAGTCCCCGGTAAAATTTCATCGCAAAGCCAATATTCATCAGCATCTGCGGAGGTCGAATCCGGGGTCAGTCCCCGATATTCCCAATATTCCAAATAGCGGACAAGGATGTCCGCCATCCTGGTGCCCATTGCTATCAAATAAAAGAACCGGGGAATTATATCAATTCCCCGGTCCGTACTGACTAAAGCAATCCCTGAAAAATCAAGGGAAATTATCTTATGACAGACTACCTGATCAGTTGCAGAACATTCCCGCTCAAAGCGTTCGCCTGAGCAAGAACAGCGGTACCGGCCTGCAACAGAATCTGCTGCCTTGTGAATTCGATTGTCGCTTCGGCGACGTTCAAGTCGCGGATTCCGCTTTCTGCGGAAGCCAGGTTCTGGCGGCTGATATCCAGGTTTCGGATCGTGCTCTCGAGCCTGTTTTGAACAGAACCGAGTGCCGACCTGAGCGAGCTGACCTTGTCGATAGCGGTATCGATTGTTGTTATAGCCTCCTGCGCTGATCCACTGTCAGCCATTATCAAACCTTCAATACCGATCGCCCTTGCGGTCATTTCGCCGATCGCGAATCCAAGATCCTGCCCCTGGTTTGCACCAATCTGGAAGTTGATTCGGTTTGGCACGATATGGATAAAGCTCAATCCAGTGAAGTCCGTTGATAACGAGACAGTCGGTGCCAGGTATGGATTGGCATTGTATGGCGCCGGGACATTGTCCACTGTGCCATCCGGATTAATTTTGAATCCCTGAGTCGTGTCGATTCTGATTTCAACTCCTGGAAGTACTCCGTTGAGAACACCGGTAGATGTTTCAACCTGCTGTACAAGAGCACCGGTATGAATATTGACAATACTTACCTTGTACTTCGCAGCGGTTGAATCGGAAACCTGATTAAGGCTCAATGCGTTGAGGAGAGATTCATCACCTGTAAAGACAAGGTCATAGCCGGGTAATGGATTGGTAATCGAGATTGTACCTCTCGCCGCATCGGTCAGGTTGAAGTGAACCAGGTCTGGCCAGTTGCCACCAACCAGCGCGCCCTCGAGACCAAGGTCGGTTGTTGAGTTCGGATTCGCAATAGCAAGTGAAATCTTACCGACAAGATCCTCAACAGTGTCGGTTGAGTTGATATAAATGGTGGTTGTGTTTCCAGTACCAGGCACAGCTAAGCCAAGCTCGACAGTGTCTCGTCCTGTGAAAACACCCTCATCGATGAAGCGGCTTATTGACTGAAGTTGAGTGGAGTTCTGAGCCTGCAGAACATTGTTAGTTGACACATGGAATATCGCTGTCTCACCTTCAACAAGAATGGCGTCAAAAGCGATTTTCATGCCTTGGAAGCTATTAAGGCTCAGCGTTGTCGCCGTGCCGGCACCGTTTATGCTTATGGTATTGCTGATGCTTCCAGTTGTAAGGTTTGTAATCCGGTAGGTGTCATTGGTAACAGCTGAAATCTGGAAGACATAATCGCCGGCAACAGCTGAAACCTGTGTGATTGTGCCATACTGGGCAAGCTCATTCTCGCCATGCAGGTCGAATGTGATTGCATCCGTGGTGCTTGCCGTGATTGTTCCATCGAACCGAACGTTCAATGTACCGGTCGCTGTAGTGCCGATTGAGTTAATCCCGGCAGCGACGCTGTCGGTGATTCGAGTACCATTGGCTGTCAAAGCGATTGATGCGCCCTGGACGAAGGCAGTACCAAATGATGTCGCGGCGGAACCGGCTGGTAAGGTGAACGCTGTGACATCGAAATCAAGAGCGCTTAGACTTCCGTCAACATCTTCAAATTCGAGATCGCTGACGACAATGCTCGTTGCCGCAGCGAGACTGAAATACATTTTTCCAGTTGCGCTCATTGCAACAAGGCCCTGAGCTGCTGCTGTGAAGAGAGCTGATGAGATGAAATTTGTGAGACTGGCGAGTGTTGTGGCAGCTGAAATGAGAAGAGTATCATCCGCTGCTGTGCCAGTCGCATCGTAACCAGTAAGGCGGATTCGGTCGGTATCAAGCGTGATACCTTTTGCCTGGAAAGTGTCAACGACATTAATGGTGCCATCCGCAACTGAAACACCGAGGATTGATATAGTCGCGCTTCCACCGGACACCATGAGTCGTCCGTATGTATCCTGCGACTGGACTTCGACCTCGGCGATACCGGCGGTTGACGAACCGCTGGTGAAAACGGCATTGTTCAGGTAGGTTACAAGTCCGTTAAGATCGCCGACACGGTCAGCGCCAGCGATAGTATTGAACTGGTCGGTTTTGAGTACACCAAGGGTCGGAGCTTCAAGGAGTGTAGTCCTGACTTGGTAATTTCCGCCCTTGCCGACATCCCCCTGGATGATGACCGTGGTGCGAAGTGGGTCATCGACACTTACGAGAGCTGCCGCTGTACCATTGAGTATCTTCTTTGTGTTGAACTCAGTGGTCTGCGCAATCCTGTCTATTTCATCGATTAGCTGATCGACCTCTTTCTGAATTTCCATTCGGTCGTTCGACGTTAGAGTTCCGTTCGCCGCCTGAACAGCCAGTTCGCGGATTCTCTGAAGGATTGCATTGGTCTCGTTTAGAGCGCCTTCAGCGGTCTGGATGAAAGAAATGCCCTCGCCTGCATTCTGACTCGCCCGAGCAAGACCGCGCACTTGGGCGCGCAAGCGTTCTGAAATGGTCAGTCCGGCAGCATCGTCCGCTGCTCGGTTAACCCTCAAGCCAGTCGATAGTCTTTCAACGGACCTGTTCAATTCGCCTGACACCTGTTTTAATGCTCTAAGGGCGTTGAATGCGATGATATTCTGATTAATTTGGAGTACACCCATCTCTTTCCTCCTTGAAAGAACACTGGGTTGCCCTTTTATGGGTCTTGAAATGTGTAATGAATAAGCATCCTTGCCTATTGAGGATTTTTTAAAGGGGATTCCACAACCCCACCCCATCAGTTTATCCGTATGCCGAATACGGCATTCCTTGAGCCTTCAATCAAATCGTAAGTCAGTTCATTTTGCTCCACACCACCTCCTTATAAGGAGTTCACAGGCAAGATATATATTAATCATCTATAAAACTTATATGTTCAAACAAAGACAGATTCATATTTTTCAATTTGTATCAATTCAATTTGCATTTGATTTAAAAGCAATAAATACAATAAATAAGCCTTAAAAATAATAAAATAGCCCAATTGCACAAAAAAATCCTCTTCCTCAATTATCATCATTAACAATATCGAATCAAATCACACATTCTTTAACCATTTCAACGTAAATTTTATAAAGATTCTTTTGCGGTCACAATGCTATAATAAATCCCCATTGTTTTCATTTCTAAATGGGATGGTTTTGAATGCTTGATTTGAAACTCATAGTTGAAAAAACAGCCGAGGTTTCTGATGCTCTCGCTTCGAGAGGAGTAAGGGTTGATCTTGGGGAAGTTGTAGAGCTCTACAAAAAACGCAACGAGATAATCATTCGGGTGGAATCACTCAAGCAGGAACGCAATGATAAATCCAAGCTTGTCGGCAAGATAAAAAAGGAAGGCGGGGATGCATCGGAGATAATCGCCTCAATGGGTTCCATCGGGGATGAGATTAAAAAGCTGGATACCGAGCTCAAGGATGTTGAAGATAAAATAAAGAAAATCGTTGAGGTACTTCCGAATTTACCACATGAATCAACACCTCAATCGCTTAATCCTGATGATAAACAGGTAGTTCGGATTTACGGAGAAAAACCGCAGTTTGATCCAAAGAAATTAAAAAATCATGTTGAGCTGGCTCGTAATCTTGACATAATCGATTTTGAGGCTGGTGGACGAGTCGCAGGCACTAATTTTGTGGTCTATAAGGGCATGGGGGCGCATCTTGAATTCGCGCTTATCAACTACATGATAAACATGAGCGCTGTTAAAGGTTCCTACAAGCTCATAATCCCACCAGTGCTCGTTAACACAGAGACCTTTTATGCATCCGGACAGTTACCCAAATTCGAGGAGCAAGCATATAAATGTCGTGATGATGATCTCTACCTGATTCCGACATCAGAAACCGTGTTCTGCGGACTTCATCGCGAACAAATCCTCGATGATGACGAGCTTCCAATTCAGTATTGCGCGTTCACACCGTGTTTCCGACGGGAAGCTGGTACTTATGGAGCTGATGAGCGCGGGCTGATTCGTATCCATCAGTTCAACAAGGTTGAGATTTTCAAAATCACGCGTCCCGAGGATTCATATCGGGAGCTGGAGAACATGCTTGCCGATGCTGAACGGGTAATTCAGTCGATCGGACTTCATTATCGTGTAACGCTTCTTGTGAGCGGAGATCTCGGGCAGCAGGCGGCAAAGACATATGATATAGAGGTATGGCTCCCCGGGCAGAATGGCTACAAGGAGATAAGCTCGGTTTCAAATTGCGAGGATTACCAGGCTCGCAGAGGTAATATAAGGTATCGTGAAAAAGGGACGAAGCGGGTCAGGTTCGTGCACACATTGAATGGAAGCGCATTGGCAACTCCAAGGTTGATGGTCGCGTTGCTTGAGCAGAATCAGAGAGAGGATGGGAGCGTTGCGATTCCGGAGGTGCTGAGGGAATATTTGGGTGGTATAGAAGATATCGGCTGATAGAAAAAAATGGGGACAGTCCCGATTAAGCAAATCTAACAAACAGACAATATAGATAAGATGTGACTTGTAGAATAGATAAAGAAACTGAATGTGTGTGGACTGTCCCCATTTTTTTCTCTAATCTGGAAATTTCGTTCCTTTTATGATAGTAGTTTCTTCATCGAAGGGAGCATCACGTGCAGGGTTTCCGTATCGTTTTGTGGCAAACGGGAACATAATCAGTATGCAAACCGTCAAAAAATCTAATAAAATGAATATGTTGCGAGGATGAATCATCTGCATTAAAAATGCGATTTGATATTTCCTCTCGATTTATGAAGCATCCGCATCACTGGAGGTTGAAACGATGACATATGAACCCAAGGAAAGACTGCGAAGTTCTCCGGCATCCCTTATATATAGAGGACATGATGAAGCAGCGCGTCTCGATTGCATTTTGAAAATTTTCAAGGATCCCTTCGGCTCCGATAAATCCTTCACGGATAAAGTCGATTCAATCGCCACGAAATTGAAATACCTCGACAGTCCGAACATAGTCTCAGTCAGGGAAATCGGATTTCACTCGAACAGACTATATATTGCAACCGAGGTACTTGATGCGAATCTTACGGAGTACGTTAAACGCCACGAGGTTCTCGATCTTGTACCCGCTTTGACAATCCTCATGAAGATAATGGATGGATTGCTTGCCGGATATGAAAACGACCTTCCACCGCATCTGGACCTTAGAAGCAATAATATTCTTCTCAATTCCGAAGAGGGGAATCCGAAAGTCGCCGACTGGTATGTCAGTCATGGCATGGATATGATGGCAAAGGAATTGCGCAAGGATTGGGAGGATCCCAGGTACCTCGCGCCGGAGCAGATACATGGGATAGGCGAGACGGGAGTGCATACTGACATTTACCAGTTGGGAATCCTGCTTTACCAGATGCTTGTGGGTCACTCAATTTTCCAGGGAAATGTTGATGAGGTTCGTTATCAACAGGTATATGTTTCTCCGAAAAAGCATGTTGAATATTATTCGCAGATTCCATCGATGGTGCAGGAGATACTTACCCGTGCGCTTGAGAAAGATCCGAAGAAAAGATTTGCGAGTATCGAGGATATGCGTGAAGCTGTGAGTTACGCGCTTGCCGCGGCATCATACAAAAAAAAGGCACCTGCTGATTCCCTTGTCGGGACAACAATTGATCGGAAGTGGGAAGTAATCGAGGAGTTGGGGAGCGGGCATTTCGCATCGACCTATAAGGTCCACGAAATCGGCAAGGAAAACTTTTATACGCTGAAACTCTACGATAAACAGATTTCGCAAAAAGATGGATTTGTGCGAGCGATGAACAACGACATGTTCAACCGAGCGCAGATAAGACATCCGCAAGTCGTCGATCTCATAGCGAGTGGATGGCATGACGACCGCTATTTCCTTGTATTCACATATATCCCAACGACATTGGCAAAAGTTCTTGAGGATGAGCTTCAGCTAACGCCGGAGCAGGCTTTAAGAATCATACGTCGAACAACTGTAATCCTTGAATACCTTCACAGAAAAGGTGTTCTGAAAGCGCATCAACAGCTGAAACCGGAACATATACTTATCAATCCGAGCGGCGAGGATATTTTTCTCACAGACTTCCGCCTTGAGGAGACGAGCAGGTTTATCCAGAAAGAATTCGGGATGCCGCTCAGCTCGTTTTATTACACTGCACCGGAGATTGTCAGTGAAGAAAGTGAGATTGGACCTCCCGCGGATATCTATGCTCTTGGAGCACTTCTTTACCGTCTTGTAACAGGGCAGGAATTGTTCAAGGGGACCATACCGCAGGATGTTCTCGACAAGCAATTAAATTGGGATCCAAAAGAGGAGATAGTCAATAATCAAAACATACCGCTTGTGTTTCACGACATCATTATTAAGGCGCTCGAGAAGAAACCGGAGAATCGATATCAGGACTACACGTCGTTCCTTGCCGATATCGTTCAGTTGACAGGTGATAGTGAAAAAGGAGCCGGGCTAAGGCTTATCGATGCCGGTACCATGATAAAAGGGAAATACATGCTGGAGGAAAGACTCCCTCTTTATGGAGGCCAACCTCTAATTTTTAATGCCACACACACGCAGACAGAAACACCGGTCATGGTCTGGTTTTATAAATTCACGCGCACGAAAGAGATGGAGGAATCTTTTAACAACGCGATGAAGGAGATTTTAAAGTATAGCCATCACAATATCCTTCGAGTTTTAGACTACGGTCATGATAAAGGCGCTTTCTTCTTTGTGACAGAGCTAAGAGAGCTCACGCTGAGGGATTTCATAAAGATGCATGGTGCGGTGGATGAAGAGACAGCGATTGAGCTTGTTAAACAGGTAAGCGATGCCCTCAAGCATATGGGGGATGAGAAGCGGGAATTTTTCGGCGCATTAAATCCTGATAATATTTTCATACTGATGCATCCGGTTCTTACAGTGAAGGTTGCGGGATATGAAAGAATTTATATCTACTCAAATCCTCATGATCAGAACTTAGCCGCATATCTCCCACCTGAACATATCACCGGACTTGGAAAAAAGGGAGTCTCATCGGATATATATTCACTCGCTTTGGTTTGCTATTACATGCTGACCGGAGAGGATCTCATCACGGGCGAACCGGATGAGATAACAAACAAGCATATATTCGCTGATCCACATGAGATGCTCGTATCGCCGCTCATTCATCCAAACCTAAGGAGGATACTCGCGAGAAGCCTCGATAAAGATATGCAAATTCGTTACCCGGATTTGCAGGAGTTTGTGGATGATCTTGATGATTACCTGGCGAGCCGCACTGCTGACAAAGAAAAAGAAGCTCCTCTCAGCTACTTAATCGGGAAAGGAAGTTACAGGAGCGAGGTGGAGGGGCAAATGGAGGTTCGCAGCGTTTTAACAGTGCGCATGCCTCCGGCATCGGGTGGAATTCGAGGGATGGTCGCAATCACTCAGGGAATCGGCGAACCGGAACTTGCCCTGATAGCTCAGACGAGAGCTATCGAGGAGCTCGAAAGAGTATTTTCTCCTTCAAGGTTAATGGAACTGCCTGAGACTGAAGACCCACTCGCTCTGGTAAATGAGGGAATCAACCGAGCGAATGGCGCGATAAATCAGGAAGCGTTTAGGCAGAACAAACTCGGGAAATTTGGCGCGGAGCTAATCCTCGGCGTGATGACATCGAATCGACTCTACCTCGGACGAGTCGGAACCGCATTCGCGTTCCTTTTCCGAGGTAACAGCATAAGGACGTTTCTCAGGAAACCCACGGATAAAAGGATTCTCGGTAAAGAGATGACTGTCAAGGTGGATACCACGGAACGGCATATCCGAAAGGGCGATATACTCGTACTCGGTACGGGAAATCTTGCACGTGTCCTTTCGGATCTTGAAATACGTAACACTGTAATATCAACAAACGATGTGCAGGAATCGTGTGAGCGGATAATCGGTCTTGCGGCGAATCGATTCAAGGGTAAACGAGAGGAAATCACCGGGCTTGCATCGGTTGTAGTCCAGTTCGGTGAGCTCATAGAGACCTTACCTCGTACGCAACGATTCCATGCAGCACCGATAATCCATCATTACCTGCAAAAGGGAATGCAGTATCTTGATAATGGCCTTTACGATCAGGCGATAAACGAGTTCAACAAGGCATATGATATATCGCCTGAAGCTTTCAGTGTCAATTATGAGCTCGCGCTTGCGTATTTCGGAAAGGGAGCGGTGGATCTGGCTCATACATTCATAATGAAAGCGCTCGCGCTTTTCCCGAACTTCGTGGATGGTCATATCAAGCTCGGTGACATCTTTTATGCGAGGGGCAAGAAGGATAAGGCGCAGGAGGAATATTTCTATGCGTGCCAGCTTGGCATGGACAATCCGGAGCCATGGGCAGCGCTTGGCGAGTTTTATTTCAAGGAGAATCTATACAGTCAGGCGGTATCGCATTTTCAGAAGGCGCTTGAGCTGAATCCGAATCATCAGAAAGCCCAGCAGGGTCTTGACCTTGCGAGGAAACGCGCGAAGACAATCGGCGGTCTTTTTAAAGAAGGCACAAGCACGGTAAAAACGGGGATCAAAAAACCGTTCAAGAGAAAATAAATATTTCTTTTAGAAGTTTAATCTATACAAGCCTTATGGATAATTGAGGTGTCTTGAGGATTAATCTTCGGATTAAACCTGAACCTTGCATGTTCCATAGGGTTCTTATTATTGGGTTTCGGGAAAAAGTTATTGACCGATTTGAAAAATATTTTAAAAATTTTCGGAATAACTATTGAATTTATTTGCTAAACCGATTTATAATATCTATGCGATTGAAAGAAAAGTATTTAAGGTTATGACAATTTTATGTCTTTGAATTTTTTTTGATTGAAAGATGATGTTTGAAAAATCGCGTTTGATGCCGTTTTGCGAAAGTATCTTGTATATCTTGTAAAAGAGTTGGGTATATGATATACTTCCCGCGCTTAAAATGGTTAAATCATCTTTCATAAGACTGTTATAGATAATATTGATTCGATGATTTAGAAATTGGTGCATCTCATCTCACATATGTGGGATGAATGTTGAATATAGAAAAAATTTATCCAGTCCCTGCACCTTAGGAGGCATCCATGGTGAAAGGTATCGGACACAAGATTCGGACGGCGCGATTCAATAAGGGAAAAGAATGGACCCAGAAGAAGCTCGCTGATTCCGCAGGGCTCTCACAGGGCTATATCTCCGCGATTGAACGCGGTGATGAATTCCCATCTCTAAAAGCTCTCAAGCGCATCGGTGAAGTTCTTGACACACCGTTGGGCTATTTCATTGAAGAGCTTGATGATATCAGCGCGCCCTTGACCGAATCGAAAAGTGCGAAGCGAATCTCACGCGATGACAACCTGGATTCCATCAAGGAAAATCTCGCAACCATCTTCGAGGAACTGGTCGCGAAACGAACCAGCGATGAGAAGAACAACAAAGGAACGAACATCAAGGAAATCCAGGAGGAGATCACGGCACTTAAAAAACGTTTAAGCTCGCTTGAGACAAATCTGAAAAAAAGCGCGCACAAGAGGTAACGTATAATCAGGAGATCGTGATACAACACACCGGAGTCCTGTGGACTCCGGTTTTTTGTTGTTTTTAGCAGGAAATCCCCATGCTTACGCGTGGGGTGCGTGGGCCCTGACGGCGCGTGGGAGCCGTGGGTGCTGACGACGTATGTGGTCCGCGTGGGCGCTGACGGGTAGGTGGGATGAGGCGCTAACGCTTAATGCTCGGAGCTGACTCGCTTACGCTCGCAGTACTATATCCCCGTGCTGACGCGTGGGGTGCGTGGGATCTGTGACGACGCGTGGAGTGCGTGAGTGCTGAGGCGTGGGGTGCGTGTAGAGGTGTATTATTTATAAAGGTCAAGCTCGTCGAAATAGTCGAGAATTCGCCAGCTTCCACCGAGATGAGTCAAAAGCAAATATCGAATATACTCTCTTTCCTTTTTTGACTGTGAATTACTTTCGATGCCGGGATTTTTATTCTCTTCTTCTGATACGGGATAAGTGATTCTCACGCTGACCATTAATTTCGCGGTCTCCTCGCTCAATTCCGCTTTTATAAGCTCATGGGTATAGACAACATTTTCAGTGTAACGGACAGGGTCCTGAAACCATTTAATGAAATTATCAATTGATTGGGAGTTTAATTCATAGGCTGTCATCTGGAGAAGGGATGTCCAATCTCTTGCACGAAGGAGGTCATCAAAGAATTTTAAAAATTCTTTCATTCCTCTTATATTATTTTCCGAGACAACAGCGGCGGGATCAGGTCGGATATTTATGAATTTATCCAGATTAAAAAGATTCATCTTGCATTCCTCAAGGACATCTTTTGGAAGCGGATATCTAACGGCGCTTGAATAAAAATCACGTGCCGCGACAAAATCGTTTTTCAGTTTCGATATTCGTCCGAGGAAATAATTAGTCCATCCGGCAGCGATGGTTGCCGGAGGAAGATACAAAATCGCCTCTTTGAAAATATTAAAAGCATCAATGAATTTGCTCATGTCGTAAAGGATTTTCCCTTTAAGATAAAGCGCTTCGCCATAACGCGGTTCACGCATGAGGACAGAATCGACTTTTTTTAGGGAGCCTTCCGTATCGCCGCTTTCATATAGCGAGGCAGCTTTTTTCAGTTCATCAACGAGCTGCATACTGACCACGGGAGGTTCAATAAATTCGGGCACAGCTGCCACAAGAGTTTTGATTTTTTCCCTGTCCTCAAGGATTGAACGATCTTTTTTAGCCCACCTGAGCCATTCGACCTGAATCTCTCCGATTGTGGATTTGAAATTAAACTCGAGATTGGGTTGCGTGAGGATATAGAAAAAATCATTCGGATGAAATTTGTTTTTCAGGAAAAGGATAAAGCTCCCGGCGGTGGGATTTTTAATACCGTCATCCATGGAAGCCAGATATTGAGGGTCGAGGAGGAACATCAGGTCCGGAAGTTTCTCCTGATCGTAAAGTTCGCTGACCCATGAATTTAACGGGACATCCATATAAGTACCCCTGATCGCATCATCAAGACCGTTGACCAACCACAAAGGGGCACCATGACGATTGAATTTTCTCGAAAGAAGATAATATCCGTATGGCGCTAGGGAATCGATGTAATCGCTATCACCTCGATAAATCGTATGAATCTGACCGTAGGCATAATCCTCCTCGCGGATTGTTGTGGATGGCGGGAAGAATTTTTCTATCAACCTTTCCGATGGATAAATGAAAATTTCCATGCTTTCATCGCCACTGAGATTCAAGAAACGCGCAACCCTTTCCCAGTCGTTAATCAATTGATTGCCCATCTCATCGATTTTGTCATCAGGCAAAAGGTAATGGGGGAATCGCACGATAATCCTTTCGAATTTTTTGCTCCTGTTAAGAATCTCCATAATCCTGATATCCATTTTGATTTTAGCGAGTGCGCGTACCTGGTAGGATGTCAATTCGTGAGCTTCGATATACTTGATATGTTCCTCCGCTTTTTCTTTTAATCCCTGCTCTTTAAGTATTTCAGCCATATAAATATGATTCCAGAGTTCAATCGATTTTTCCGGCTGATGCATCATGGATTCCTGGAAAAATTTCATGGCATCTTCCCACATGCGTTCACGCAGATAAAAGACGCCTATTGTGTGTTCGACTAAATGATTATTGGGAAATTTTTCGAGAAGTTCATCAAGGCACTTCATAGCTCCATCGAAATCGCCATCATGGAATTTATCCCATGCCTGTTCGATACCGTCGCCGACCTCTCCTTTGGGCAGCTCGGTATCCTGCGCGAATGCAACACAAAATCCGCAGATAAGGAAAAACAGTATTAGAAGAAAAACATTATTTTTCAATGCGAAACGCATAAGGTAATTATACTTCGAGAGAAGACAGGTGGAAGAGTGTTTTTCACGGGTCTGTTGGAAAACATACCGGGATCGCGGACATCCTTGTCCGCTATTTACAGAAAGCCAATATTCATGCGGGCAAGGATGTCCGCGATCCCAGTGAAAACAAATTCATGGCACTTTTTTAACCGCTCCTTTACGCACACTGTAATTGCCAAAAATATTTTTAATTTCCTGCGTGGATTTTTCGTTCGGTGTCGTCTATCTCAATGGCGAACCATAAACGATTGGTTATGAATATGCAAAGCGGAAATAGCGAGAGAGATTTTATCCTCACAAGCGAGGAGATGGAGTACTTTGTCGCATTGAATGCGAGCGAATCATTCAAGCGAAATTTTTTAAAACTGATAGAGCATTTTGGGACATTTAAAAGGGTGTATCACGCTGGGCAAACTGAGCTTAAAGGGGTGCCTGGCTTTTGCTCAAGGTCTGCGGAGGCGGTTTCGAAGGTGCGTGATAATTTCAAACCGGGATTTGGCATGGAACGAATCGCCAAAAAAAATATCCGTCTCATCACATGGTGGGATAGCGATTACCCGGATGCGTTGCGAACGATACCGGAACCGCCTCCGCTTCTTTATGTTCGCGGTGATTCGAGTTACGAATTTGAATTATCGATTTCGATTGTCGGCACCCGGAGAGCATCGCGGTACGGAATCGAGCAGGCTCGTCGTTTTGGAAAAGAGCTTGGGCAGATAGGATTCACGATTATTTCAGGCGGAGCGGCTGGGATCGATGCTGAGGCGCACAAAGGAGCGCTTGAATCCGATGGCAAAACCATAGCTGTGTTCGGTTCCGGTATAGATGTTAGTTTCCCCGCGAGCCATGCAAGGCTGTTTGATGAAATCGCGAAGAAGGGGGCGATAATAACAGAGTTTCCGCCGGGCACACCGCCAGAACCGTATCGTTTTCCCGTTCGCAACAGGATAATCTCAGGTCTTGGTAGAGGTGTACTGGTTATCCAGGCTCCGGAGAAAAGCGGAGCACTTATCACCGCTGAATACGCGATGGAGCATGGTCGAGAGGTGATGGCAATTCCGGGTAGAAACGATAATCCTTTCTGCCGTGGCACAAATTTACTGATTCGGGATGGAGCAAAGATGGTTCTCGACCCAGAGGATGTTCCAGCGATATATAACCTTATCGTTGAAAAAACGAAAAAGAGAGACAAGCCTTTGCCGAAGCTCGATGATGTATCGCGACGAATTCTCGATAATGTCGGATGGGAACCGTGTCATATTGATGAGCTGGCTCGTCAGATGGGAATGCCCGTTTCGGAGCTTTCATCGAGACTCCTGAAGATGCTGATGGATGGTTATGTCAAGGAACTTCCGGGAAAACGTTATGTCAGAATCGCTACTTGAACTTTACAAGCTTAGGGGTTATATTCAATCGGGGAGTTCAAGTCGGAGTTTAATCGCGATGGCGATGATGATAAAAATATTTTCTGTTGATTACCCTCGTCCTATCGAGCAGTTCGAGAAAGAATACCTGCTTCGCGGGCTCGTTATGCTTGACAGTGCGAAGCCGATACCGATTCCCGGAGAGGATGGCACCGGAGCGATCGCGTGGATTTATAAAGAGGAGCTGGTCATGCAGATCGATTCGCTTGTGGTAATAGGCAGATGCCAGTGCGGCGACCCGGATTGCCACACGGTACAATTCCAGCATCATCGCGGCGGTCACTCGGAGAAAATTGTCGAACTCGCGCTCGATGACGGGCGAACATTATCGATATACGTGGACAGGGAGCGCGGATTATTGAGCCAGCTCGAAGTGATAAAGGAATAACCTCATCCTGCTCGCTCTTTGTTAATCGAGAAAAAAACGGGGGAAAGTCCACATACATTCAGCTTCTTTATCCGTTCCACAAGTTGCATCTTATCTTTATTCTCTGTTTGTTAGATTTGCCTATTCGGGACTGCCCCCATTTTTTTCCTGATATTAATTTTGATTCCGATTAAAAATCAGGAATTACAATCCGATTACATGTGATATAATCCGTCCCCTGTAGCTACAGGTGGGAATGCCGAAATAAAAGTCAGGTTGGATAGAGAGCGAATATGGGCAAATCATTAGTGATAGTTGAATCGAAAGCCAAAGCGAAAACGATAAGTCAATACCTGGGCAAGGATTTCCTCGTGAAGTTCTGCCTTGGACATGTCCGTGACCTTCCGAAAAGCAGCCTCGGCATAGATATTGATAACGATTTCAAACCGCGATACACAATTTCAAAGGATCGCAAGGAAATAGTCGATGATCTGAAGAATTCAGCGGAGAAAGCAGATGAAGTTTTGCTCGCGACTGACCCCGATCGCGAGGGAGAAGCAATCGCATGGCATCTCGCCCAGATTCTCAAAAACAAGAGTATCAGGCGAATCGAATTCAACGAGATAACCAAGAAAGCTGTGAACGATGCACTTGCTCATCCGCGGGAAATCGATATTAAACGAGTTGATGCCCAGCAGGCGAGGCGAATCCTCGACCGTCTTTTCGGCTATTCGCTCTCACCATATCTCTGGCGCGAGATACAAGGAGGGCTCAGCGCTGGACGAGTTCAGTCAGTCGCGCTCAGGCTCATATGTGAGCGAGAATCTGAAATCGAGAAATTTGTACCGCAGGAATACTGGACAATCGATGGCTTGTTTAAAACTCAGAAGGGCGAGGAGCTTTTCGCGGAGCTATCCAAATATAGAAATGAGAAAGTCGAGATACCGGATGAGGGGGTAGTAAAGCGACTAAAGTCGGAACTTGAGAAGCTTATATATTCAATAGGCGATGTTAAAGAGCAGGAGAAGCGAAGAAATCCGATGCCGCCGTTCATAACGAGCACCCTTCAGCAGGAGGCATCGAAACGTCTGAAGATGCCGCCCAAAAAGGCGATGCAAGTCGCGCAAAGGCTTTATGAGGGTGTTAGAATTGGCAATAAACAAATCGCGCTTATCACATACATGAGGACGGATTCGTTCCGCGTAGCCAATGAAGCGCTGAATAACGTCAGGAGCTATATCGCTGAAAAAATCGGAAAAGCGTATCTCCCTGAAAAGCCGAACTTTTATACTACTAAGAGGAAGATACAAGATGCGCATGAGGCGATTCGCCCGACAGATATGGAAAATACTCCTGAAAGCCTCAGGGATAAATTGAATCCGGATGATTACGCGCTTTATGAGTTAATCTGGCGACGTTTCGTGGCAAGTCAGATGGCAGCCGGAATCGATAAGGTCAAAACGATTATAGTGAACGGTGGGGATTATGAGTTCAGGGCATCGCAGACAACACAGATTTTCCCTGGCTATCGCGCTGTCTGGATCGAGAACTATTACAGCAATAACGGGGATGGGAAAACACCGCTTCCTGATGTTAATGTCGGTGAACCGGTCACACTTGTTAATCTGAATCCTGAACAGCATTTCACCCAGCCGCCACCAAGATACACGAGCGCGTCGCTGATTAAAACACTTGAGGAGCTTGGGATAGGACGTCCAAGCACATATGCGCCGACCGTTTCAATTCTTCTCGATCGGAATTATGTCAAACGTGAAAAGGGGATTTTCATCCCCACAGGACTTGGTCGGCAGGTGGATAGCCTTCTTGTCCAGAAATTCCCGACTTTTCTCGATTATCATTTCACGGCGAGGATGGAGGATGAGCTCGATCAGATACAGGATGGGGACGAGACATGGGAGGATGTGGTAAGAAATTTTTATGGACCGTTCCATGAAACATTGACCAAAGCTCTGGGTGAGAATTGTCCTAAATGCAATTCACCTGTAATCCTTAAGAGTGGACCTTTTGGAAGCTATCTTGCATGTTCGAGTAAAGCTTGCGATTACAAGAAAAACCTTGGTGAGAAAGAGGTTGATGAAAACTGTCCAGAATGCGGAAGTAAGCTGATTGAGAAAATGGGACGGTATGGGCGATTTATTGGATGCAGCGGTTATCCGGAATGCAAATATATCCGCAAAGTAACAAAAGCGGTGTCCGAGGATTCCGAAGGGAAGCCATCCAAGGAGGTTCAATACGGTCAGGATCCTTGTCCCGAATGTGGCGCGAGGATGATACTTCGATCATCCAAACGAGGACGGTTTTACGGCTGCGAGAAATACCCGAATTGCAAAGGCACCCGATCGTTTAAGATCGGGCACAAATGCCAAAAAGAGGGCTGTGATGGGGAACTGGTGGAGCGTCGAGCCAAAACCGGGAAACTGTTTTATTCGTGCTCGAAATATCCCGAATGCGATTATGTAACCTTCGCGCATCCATTAGCGGGAAAAGGAAAGAAGAAAACCACAGAAAAACCTAAAGAGGATATTGACGCGGAATCATCTGAGGAACGCATAGTTTCTACACGTGAGGATGAATCTGAGGAAATAGACATCTGATATGATATAATTTTATTGCGTTACAAAATCATTTGAATTACGGAGGACTGACATGTTTACGAGAAACATACTGATACTATGCGCATTTCTGTCAGTGTTATTTCTATTTTCAGGATGCTCATCAGCAAACGCGCGCGACCAGCAAATCAGCCGGAAATCCGATACCGTAAAAACCGCAGACAAAACCATTCTTACAAAACAGGAATCCGCAATCCTTGATGCCATAGCTAATGACTGCTTTATTGAATTCCTCGGAAAATCTTTCAATCCGAGCGAAGCTGAAAAAATGATGAACGCCGCTGAGGAGACACAAAATTCAAGGTGCAATAATGAAAATGAAATTGAAACAAAGTGCAATGTTAATTTCAGAATTATGTTCGGTTTTTACCATGACAGGGGTGTATTATCAAAAGATAAAGAATACAATCTGACAAGTATCATACAAAACGGCTTGATCCCCATAATCCCGAGAAATCCTTATTCAGGTGAAGATATCAAAACAAGTTTTGAATATTCACCGGGCGATGCTGTTTTTGCCTGCAACTCGAAAGCCGCGATTGATATCCATCATCTCGGTCCCGCTGAATTATTCTTTGATGCGACTTTGAAAGATAACAATAAGTTGTTCTATCTTGATAAAACAAAAGAGATCGAAAATCTCACCGATGGCAGAACTTTATACAGTTATCATAAATTCACCGATGATAAACCGAATTTGGCTTTTACTAATAAAAGAGAGTCGAATGACAATTTTGAGAAACAAAAAAAGATAAAGTGGTTATTTCGAGAAATTGAAAATCTGATGCAGGAATATTTCAGATTTCATGAAGATGCGCCGCAATCAATCGACGAAATAATCAATTACTTCGGACGCCGGAATCCCGCTTCATGGAATAATCCGTATTCGGGTAAGAAAATGATACAAATGCCGAAATTTGCGGTTTGCGAGATGATCCCCGGTGAGGTTACTGAGTATCTTGACCGTCCTGAACCTTTTACAAAAGTAAACGAAACCGAATATATCAACAAATATGCCGGCAATTACTCATACACGGTTGTCGAAACGAAAAGAGGTCCTATGGCGATATTATCGATTTATTACATAAAACCAAATGGCAGACTCTCTGTTTTAAACTGCCAGGGTCAGCCATTAACATCTCGAAATAATTAAACTCAATCGTTATGCCGGGTTAATTCATGCGCGAGCTTAAGATACTTCTCGTGAACGCCTTCGCCTGTCTCCTCGGACTCCACCTTCTCAAAAGCCTCGGATAACGCTTTTTGATCCTCAGGTTTGAGCAGCTTATCAGCCATCGGGAACAGAATATAATTTTCCTTGTTTATGTGAGCGCGAAGCAGATTGACATAAGATTTGAGATTCCTGAAGATTGTTTTGACAGCTTCTGAATCACCGGATTCCGACTGCTCAAGAGCTTTCGCGATTGCCCGGATATATCCCCGACCGATCTCATGGTCATTAAGCATTATAGCAATCGGACCACCATCGCTTGATATTCCCTTCTCATTCATCTTGACGAAAAGAAGTTTCTCCTCTTTGGCATGATGGCATGAATCGGCAAAATTCCTGAAAAAATCCACCATCTTTTCGATTCTTATCCTGTTGACTTTTCCTGTTTTTTCAAATGTCTGAATATCATCCTCGCTGGCTTTTAATACCATGAGAATAACCTCATGTTCGTATTTTAGAGTTTCTGTCGCTTTCATTATTTTTCCATCCTGTTAATGTTGATGTGTTGTCCCGGTTTCAATTGTAGCAGCTTCTGTATGATGTGCCCCTTCCGTTGATGCCATATCGTAAAGACCTTTCACATAATGCACAAAGATAGCATAAGCCTCAACAAATTCCCGTCCCATTTTGACTTAAAATCGTGCCGTGCACGACTTTTCAAAGATGTTGATACTGAATCAGCTGAAGAACCTGAGGTTCCGGCATATAAGGACGAATCCGAGGATATAGATACTTAACTTCAGATATCCAGAACCGCAAACACAGATTAGTGGTTACGATATAGTGAACGCGAGTGAGCAATTAATTCAGCTGCAAGGTCATCAAGAAAACCTTCTGATTAATCATCAATTGACTTTATCTGCAAGTTCATTCGCGAGTTTATGATATTTCTCATGCACACCCTCGCCTATCTCATCAGATTCGACCATCTCAAAAGCCTCTATTAATTCTTTCTGGCTTTCGGGTGTCAGCATCTGATCAGCCATAGGGAATAAGACAGCGTTTTCCTTATTGATATGAGCACGAAGGAGCTGGACATAAGACCTGAGATTCTCCATTACGTTTAAAGTGGCTTGTTTATCGCCAGCCTTCAACTGTCTCAGAGACTTGGTGATTTCCAATAAATATCGACGTCCGGTCTCATGATCCTGAAGCAAGGTAGCGATCGGCCCGCTGTCTTTGGACATTCCCTGCTCGATCATTTTCACAAAAAAATGCTTCTCCTCCTTGGTATGATGGCATCGATCGGCAAACCCTTTGAAGAAATCGAGCATCTTCTCGATTTTCTTGCTATCAACCTTGCTGGTTTTATCATACGTCTGAATCTCATGCTGAGTTGCCATTAATACGTTGAGAATAATCTCATGTTCATGTTTTAGAGTTTCTGTCGCTTTCATTATTTTTCCGTCCCGTTAGTGTTGGTGTTTTATTTCCTTCTCTTTTGACTAATCATGATGAACTGCATCACTTGATGCCATATCGCAGATACCCTCCACGAAATGCACGAATACTACATTTGACTACGGGACCACCCGGTGTATCGCAATGCGCGAAAACGGGGATGGTCGATATGATAAGATTGAAAATAAAAACCATGACAAACATCATTAAGACCTTAATGCTTGTCATTGAAGTCTCCATGATTCAATCTGAAGTTGGTTAATTTCATATTTTATCAGATAAACGATAAATTACAAAACATTTTCGGGGTGGGGGACAGCTACCATGAGTCAGGTACACTCAAGGTAGCTGTCCCCCTGGCCTGGCTCAAAATAAAAATAAAGGGGACTGACCCCTTTATTTCTTCATGTTCGTTGAACCCAGTAAATATGCGCAAAGTCAGATTTCGAAAAATAAAGGGGACTGACCCCTTTATTCTGTTCCTATTTACCAGGTTATGCGTTGACTGTACGGTGAAATGATATATCATTAAATCAAATGAAAAATGTTCCAGAGATCATAGAAAAACTGGTTGAGCGTTTCGAGCGGGATATCGACAGCCTTAAAAGCGCTACTTACAACGAGACCGAGCTCCGCGCGGACTTTATCAACCCCTTCTGGAAATCTCTCGGATGGGACATGACCAACGAAAAGGGCTACGCGATGCAGTACCGCGATGTCAAACAGGAGTATCCGCTCAAGACAGGATTAACCACCGAAGCGCCCGATTACTGTTTCACCATCGCGGGGAAACCGAAATTCTTTCTTGAAACAAAAAAGCCATCCGTTGATGTGAAACACGCAATACATCCCGCTTACCAGTTACGACGTTACGGATGGAGCGGGAAACTTCCCTTGTCGATCCTAACAGATTTCGAGGAGATGGCGGTTTATGATTGCAGGATTCGTCCGGAGAAAAACGACAAGCCATCGCAGGCAAGAATTAAACTCTACACCTACACCGATTATATCGATCTGTGGGATGAAATTTCGGGCATATTCTCCCGCGAGGCAATCCTGAAAGGTTCTTTCGATAAATTCGCCGATTCCACGAAAGGCAAACGGGGGACATCGGAGGTCGATTCGGAATTCCTGAAGGAAATTGAAATTTGGCGCGATAAACTCGCTAAAAATATCGCGCTCAGGAATTCCAGAATAACTGTCAGGGAACTAAACTTCGCTGTCCAGGTGACTATCGACCGCATTATCTTCCTGAGAATGGCTGAGGACAGGGGCATAGAGGAGTACTCTCAACTTCAGGCATTATGCTCAAGAAACAACATCTATAAATATCTTCTGGAGATATTCTATAGAGCCGATTCAAAATACAACTCAGGACTATTCCATTTTACAGCCGAGAAAGATCGCCCGGAATTCGACAACCTCACACCGAAACTCAAAATCGATGACAAAGTCCTGAATGAAATTCTCTCGCGGCTCTACTACCCGGAAAGCCCGTATGAATTCAGTTTCATGCCCACCGAAATTCTCGGCAATGTGTATGAGCAGTTCCTCGGGAAAGTAATTCACCTGACCAAGGGGCACCAGGCGAAAATAGAGGAGAAGCCCGAGGTCAAAAAAGCGGGAGGAGTCTATTACACTCCGGAGTATATCGTTGAGTACATAGTCGCGAATACGGTCGGGAAACTATGCGAAAATAAAACCCCGAAAGAGATCTCCGATCTGCGCATACTCGATCCCGCATGCGGTTCAGGTTCTTTCCTTATCGGCGCGTACCGTTTCCTTCTCGACCACCACCTTAAATGGTATCTGTCCGAGAAGGAACAGAAGGGGAAAATTCCCTTACAGCCTGAAATGTCGCAATCGGGAAAGAAGGCGAAACGTCAGCCCGCAATATATCAGGGGCAGGATGGCGAATGGTACCTTTCAACATCCGAAAAGAAGAGGATACTCCTGAACAATATTTATGGTGTCGATATCGATTCACAGGCGGTTGAGGTTACCAAGCTCTCTTTGCTGCTTAAAGTGCTTGAGAATGAAAACAAAGCGACGCTTCTGCAGCAGATTGCCTTGTTCAAAGAGAGAGCTCTTCCCGATCTGAGCGAAAATATTAAATGCGGAAATTCGCTGATAGGGTCCGATTTTTATGACAGAGACGGTCAGACGATGCTGTTTGATGATGAGGAGCAGTATCGAATAAACGCGTTTGACTGGGATATTGAGTTCCCGGAGATTTTCAAGAGAAAGAATAAAGGTTTCGATGCCGTGATTGGTAATCCGCCGTATGTCAGGCAGGAGACGTTAGGACAAGATAAAGAGTATTTTAAAGATAAATATAAAACCTATTGTGGCACAGCTGACCTTTATACATATTTCATTGAAAAAGGAATCACCCTGCTTAACGAGAATGGCTTGTTTGGCTTTATCGTGGCTAATAAATGGTTGCGAGCAAACTATGGCGAGCCACTGCGTAAATGGCTTGTAACTAAATGCATAAAGGAAATAATTGACTTCGGCGATCTGCAGGTTTTTGTCAAGGCAACTACCTATCCATGCATCTTGATTGCTGCAAATTTAAAGAAAGCAAATAGTTTCAGTGCGGTAAAAGTTGATTCCCTGTCTTTCGCTGACCTTAGTGGCTATGTTAACCAGAACCAATTCAAAGTGTTGGTGAGTGACCTTTCGCCATCCGGCTGGAAACTCGCTGCCAAGAATGAAATTGATTTGTTCAATAAAATTATGTCCACTGGAATACCATTAGGGAAGTACGTTGATAAGAAAGTTTTTTATGGCATTAAAACTGGCTTAAATGAGGCTTTTGTCATTGATGAGATTACAAAGAACAAGCTCATTGCTGATGATCCGAAAAGCCGCGAGTTAATAAAACCTTTCCTCTTAGGGCGTGATCTCAAGAGATACAGCAAACCTAAATGTTCTCATTTTCTTATCTTTACAAGACGCGGTATAGACATTAATAAATATCCTGCTATCAAAAATCACTTACTTAAGTTCAAAGTGAGCTTGACCCCTAAACCTAAAAATTGGAAAGGTGAAAAATGGGAGGGAAGGAAACCCGGGTGCTATGAGTGGTATGAAATTCAAGACACGATTGATTATTACAAGGAATTTGAGAAACCAAAATTTATGCTTCCGGATATTTCACTAAGGGGGAATTTTACTTTTGATAACGAAGGTATTTACTATTGCGCCAACACTTCATATATAATCGCAAACGAGGAACGATATTTATTAGGTCTTTTAAACTCCAGTTTATTAACATTCGTTTATAGCGGGATTTCATCAACTTATCGTGGAGGCTATCTCAGGTTTATTTATCAATACTTGGTTCAACTGCCTATTCGCACTATCAACTTCGACAATCCCAAAGACAAAGCACTTCACGACCGCATGGTTCAACTGGTTGAGACCATGCTCGACCTCCACAAGCGACTCCCGAACGCCAACGCGCCTCACGACAAGCAAACGCTCCAGCGTCAGATTGATACGACAGATCGTCAGATAGATAAACTGGTTTATGAACTCTATGGGTTGACGGAGGAGGAGATAAGGGTGGTAGAGGGGAGAACCTAATAAAAAGCAGCCATAGAAATATACTTGTCCCCTTTTTATGCTGACTCAGGTTCTTGTTTTCTAGCACAAGTCTCAGTTACAATATCAAAGAAGAAGGGAGTATAGAAATGTACGCATTCAGGGGAAATGAAGGAATATTTAGAATAGTTGGAAACAAAATTCCCATTGAAATGGAATCTAATATATTCAATTTTAATGTTTCGATGGCGCAAGATTCAATTATATCGGTTTCTTTTGATATTGATTTTGATAAATTCGCTAAAAGTGGGCTCCCAAATGAAAATGCAATAAATATGAATCAAACTTTCTCATTATGTTTTAAGGGGATTCTAACTGATAATGCAAAAATTTCTATTAAAGATAAATCTGCAAAATTTGGATTTAATATTCTTTGTGAAAGAGGAAGGGGAAAATGTACTCTTTTTTGTAATGTTATGAACTTTCAAATACATCGAGGAGAAATTCAGGATGGATCAGTTGTTAGATCAAGAAAATACTACTTGGCTAATTTTCAGTTTTCGTTAATAGGTTATAAAAATCTATATAAAAATAAAGAAGATTTTCACACTATCAAGATTTCAACAAAGGATGTCACATTTACATTATTTTGCTCAGAATATAATCCGCAGTGTATATCATTTCAAAATACATCTACTCTGCTGATTGTGGCGCAAAAACCATTATCTTCTTCTCTCTTTGATTTTTTCGCGAACTCTTTCTGTGAGTTACTTTCATTTGCAACTAGAAACACCATATCATGGATAAAATATGAAGACTTTATTGAAGATAATCAATGCCAACTAGAATATTTCATAACTCGCCGTTTATTTCCATATAGATTTGAACCATTAATTGAGGATTGTGATTTGCTTAATTTTCTTAACCAAACATTACCTACATATCTGACTAAGCTTGAAGAATGGCAAATTACAAGAGTAATTGCTTTATTGATGGATGGGCTAAAACATGATCTTACAGATGTAAAGTTCATGCTTACATTTATGGCTTTAGTTCGTCTACGCACAAAAATTCAGAAAGAAATGCACTTGTCAAAAAATGTTATTTCGGAATCTTTTATCACATTAATCGAAAAAGATTTAGGCATAAATATAATTAATCTAATAGATAATTTTATACCAAATTTAAATGATAAACAAAAAGAAATCATAATTAAACAACTTAGAAGTGCTGATAATCCTACAGAATTTGATGAGATGACAGCTTTTTGCAAAAATCTTAATGTTTCTGGTTTCTCCAAGGATATGATACGATATCGTAATGACTTAATTCATGTGGGTCGCCCCCCCAAAACATTTTCGGAGGAAAAGAAGCATGAGCTCTATATTGAAATAGCAAAGATTCTTGATCAATGTCTTCTTAGAGTTTTACATTATCAAGGAAGAGGATATTCAAGAAGAGATATTTAAGGAAAAGGGAACAGACACCTTTTTTATCCCTCTATTTGACCTGGTTTCACGAGTATGATATCCCAAGTGCCGTCCACAAACGAGTCTTCGAGTTTGTGGGTGATTGATTCAGGTTCTCATCCGCCACAAGCACGAGGACTCGCTTGCGACGAATCGTCTGAAAAAAGCGGAGAGCGTGAAACCCGAAAAACACAAACGAACGGATGAAGAAGATGATGATTAAATGTTAAACAAGCCCCTCTTGGAGAATCAAGTCACCATGATATCGGCTTGTGGAATGTGCCCTGTGAGTCCTGAATCACATCGGGGAATTGCGAGGACGCCGGGACGAATCTGTGCTGTCTGCAAGGGGTTTGCGTTCAATGTGAGCAAGGAAACTCCCGTAATGAATGGTTACTATGGGGAGTGTACAAAGGGCGCGGAGATAAATTTGCTGTCGTCTCAACTGATCGGGATCGTGAGGATTTGATTTTATAAGAGAAGTGAAGTATCGGATTCGTACAATATTGTCTTTGGGCATTAGATTATGGCATAGCGTTTCCAGATTCAGCCAACGGTATCGTGTCTTGCGAAGGGAGCCATAGTAAAGGTTAAAACCGTCAACATAGACGATTGTTTTCATATATCATTCCCCAAAAACAACGCAGGGGCCGCTAAGGGCGACCCCGCTCCCTGTTCGCCGAAGCTACAGGGGGATCTGGTATTAAATTTACCACATCGTAAATGCTTTTGTCAATCTTTTAGCATGAAGTTTGTTAATATATCGTAAAAAGGTCGGACGCCTTTTACTCTGGACAGGATTATTGAGGATCCATTCTTTAAGAAATCAAGCCATTCGGAAAAGGGAAAAGGGGACAGCGCCCTTTTCTAAACAATTACTGATGCGGTTTACGAAGCGGTTATTGAACTTGTGGGAAATCAGCTGTACCCCCTTTCTTACCTATTGACACACAATCCCGGACAGGGCATAATATATATTTGAGTTGCATATTATCGGATTTAAAAGGTTGCTAACATGTCAAAGCGGAAGAATAAATACATAGTTGATTCAAGAGGCAAAGCTGTCAGCGTGGTTATGGACATCAACGAGTATCGCGCTTTGTTAAGCGAGATGGAGGAACTTGAATCCATCAAAGCGTATGACAAGGCAAAATCCATAAAAAGCGAGATTATCTCCTTCGAACAGGCTGTCCGCGAAATCGAGGAGAATCGCAAGTGAAAATTCTGTTTTGATTGTCGATTTGTATGCTTATCTATACGCATCTTTACGATGTTTGATGCGCATAACTCGAATTTCAGCGGCTTTGTCGTCTATCTCATAGATAACACGATACTCACCCAATCGAATACGATAATCGCTTTTCGAACCCATGATTTAATGACAGCCCCTGGGTCTCGGATTGTGAGAAATGTTGCTTGATTAAAGGGATAATCCTCCTGAAGATGTCGTGGGGGAGTTTTGTCAGATCGCGTTCAGCGGCACGTTCGATTTGTACGTGATACATCGCCTTCGTGCTCCTTTAAAAAATCCTCTAGATTGCGGAATTTCAAAGGTTTGCTACGCATTTTCCTGAGCGTTTTCAAGTCATCGATGTCCTCAAGACGTTCAAGCATTTTTTGATATTCGTCAATATCGATAATAACCGCTGATGGTTTCCCATCACGGATTATTATTTCCGCTCTTTTTCTATTTCTTGGTTTCATATTCATCATTATATCGCACAAATAGAGACAGTTCCCTGTAAATTCCAAAAAAAATCCCTCCGATTAAAGGGGGGATTTTACCTCGCTAATTTAGTTTTGTGATAAAGGGGACTGACCCCTTTATTTCAACATATTTGTTTAACCCTGTAAAAATGAGCAAAGTCGGATTTTAAAAAATAAAGGGGTCAGTCCCCTTTATTCCTTTATTTTTACAATAAAAAAATCCCCCGATTAAAGGGGGGATTTTACCTCGCTAAATTATTTTCTACTACTATCCCAGATCGAGGAAATCCTTGATTCGGATGCTGCGTTTCTGGCTCTTTAATCGTTTCAACGCTTTTGCTTCGATCTGCCTGATTCGCTCGCGCGTGACACCAAATTCGCGTCCGACCTCCTCCAGTGTGTAATAATGACCATCGTCGAAACCAAATCGCTTTCTTAATACACGCCTTTCGCGGTCGCTCAATGTTTTCATAACCTTTTCGAGTTCCTCCCTCAGAAGGCTTTTCATGACAGACTGATCCGGAGCCGCGATTCGCTGGTCTTCAAGGAAGTTCTGAAGCTGACTGTTGTCATCCTCACCGATGGGGGTTTCGAGCGAGATGGGTCTCTGCGCGATTTTCTTAATCTCCTGAACTTTCTTTTCGGTCATACCGACCCGCGTGCCAAGGTCTACAGGGGATGGGTCGATTCCATTTCTCTGTGAGAACTCACTCGCCGCTTTTTTCAGTTTGTTGATTTTCTCTACGATATGCACCGGCTTGCGGATAATATCCTCCTGGTCGGCGAGAGCTCTCGTGATTGCCTGACGAATCCACCATGTTGCGTAGGTGCTGAACTTGTAGCCTTTGGTGTAATCGAATTTCTGCACCGCGCGCATCAAACCGAGATTACCCTCCTGCACAAGATCGAGAAAACTCAATCCCTGCGTCTTGTACTTCTTAGCAATACTGACCACGAGCCTGAGATTGGCAGTGGTTAGTTTCTCGCGAGCTCGTTGCTTTCGATATTCGGATGCGAATTCGTCATTGATGATTTTGGCGAGCTCGACCTCCTCGGATGACATCAACAGTGGAACCCAGCCTATCTCTCTGAGATAGACTTTAACGGAATCATCGATTTTCTGCTCGTGCGAATATTTGAAATCGCTTTCGAGCCTGTCATTTAGATCTTTTTTCCGTCGGCTGGGCTTTCCATGAAACTCTTTACTGGTGATAAGCAATCCCTGATCACGGCAATAATCGCATAGGGGTTCGAGCTTGGACTCGTGGAAACCCTTGGCGACTATGACCTGATCGAGCAGGTCCTCCTTAAAAATATAGCCCCTCTCGTTGCCCTGTTCCAGAAGATTTTTCAGGTTCCGGCTGGCGAGAAGTTTTTTTGGAAGACTCGGCTGTTTATCCGAAGTCTGATCCGGCATGAATACCACCACCGTATCGAGATTAAAGGCATGCTGCCTTTACCATCGGCTCCCCATTGAGAGCAAAAATGACACAAACCCTACCCTTCGTCCCATGCTATTCGAAGGAAGAATTCTTTTCTTTCTCAAAAATCTCACGAATCCCCTATTCTCTATGTACACTATGGGGCGTAACCTGTCAAGGTCATGGGGGACTATATTTCCCATTGAGTCAGAATTTCCCATGAACCGGAAACCCGCCATAATCTTGCATATTTCGCGTATCAGAGTTATAAAAATTGACTCCCTGCGCAATTTTGTCGCACTTAAATAGTTAATATCGACATCCCCGTTATCATATTTACCTCTTTCCTGAGAAATCTCGCTAAAATATGACTTGTGATTTACCATTATGTTTCACATTGAACATGTGTAAAATGCATATTTATAAAACATGATGATTCCGGCAAAAATTACAGATAAGAATTTCTGGGATATACCAAAAGACGAGCTGCTTGAGCATCTTGGTACATCTCTAAACGGTCTAAGTTCGGATGAAGCCGCGTTAAGGTTAAAGAAGTATGGTCCTAATACTCTCAGAAGGGAATCCAGGTATAAAGGACTGATACAGCTCCTCGGTACTTTCAATAATCCTCTCGTGATTATTCTTCTCGTAGCGAGTGTAGTCGCCTTTGCGACCGGCGGTAAAGTCGAGGCTTTGATTATTATCGTGATGGTTCTTGTAAGTACGATGTTGAATTTCCACCAGGAGTACACAGCCCGGCATGCGGTTGAGAAACTCAGGCGCCAGGTGGCAACTACAGCGGCGGCTAAAAGAGACGGCGAAGAGCGGGAGATAGCGGTCGGCAACCTGGTTCCGGGGGATATAGTAATCCTTAACGCGGGCGATTTGATACCGGCAGATGCCCGTCTGCTACAGGTAAAAGACCTGCATGTGAGAGAATCAGCTCTTACCGGGGAATCTCTTCCCGTAGAGAAAGATGCTGCTGATATTGCACCGGGAAAACATGGCATAACGGAAGCCGATAACTGTGTTTTCCTTGGGACATCGGTGCAGACAGGAATCGCGACGGCAGTGGTTGTCCGGACGGGAGGTCATACGGAATTCGGAGCGATCGCGGCGAAACTTGCACAACGTCCGATGGAGACTGAATTCGAGCGGGGGATTCGCAAATTCAGCTTGATGATTACCCGGATTATAATGCTGCTTGTATTTTTCGTATTTTTCATCAACCTGATGTTCCATCGCCCGTTCCTCGAATCCTTTCTTTTTGCAATCGCACTTGCTGTGGGTCTTACACCGGAGCTTCTTCCGATGATAACGACGGTGACACTCTCAAAGGGCGCACGGGAGATGGCAAAGAAGAAAGTAATAGTGAAACGTCTCCCCGCGATTGAGAATTTCGGGAGCATGGAAATATTGTGCAGCGATAAAACCGGTACTCTCACCGAGGGAGAGATCATACTGGACAAGCAATAAACGCGCTGGGTTATGAGGAGAACCGTGTCCTCGAATTTATTTACCTCAACAGCTATTTCGAAGCGAGCATTAAAAGCCCAATGGATGAGGCTATCCTTCAACACGAGCTTATTGATATTGGCGGATACGGCAAAATCGATGAGATCCCTTTTGATTTCAACCGTAAAATACTTTCTGTCGTTGTTGAGGAAAATAAGCGACGCATCCTGATATCAAAAGGCGCCGCTGAGAATATTTTCGATAGATGCGGATTCACCGATATCGATGGTGATATCAAGCCCTTTGATTCATCATATAAGGAAATCGCAAACCAGACGTACCGGGAACTCAGCAGCAATGGTTATCGTGTTCTTGGGGTCGCTGTCCGGGAACTGGATAATCGCGATACTTATTCCACCGATGATGAAATCGATATGACCTTTATGGGATTTGCTGCCTTTCTCGATCCTCCAAAGGGGGTGTGAAAGAGGTTATCGATCAGCTGAAAACCGATAAGGTTTCTGTGGTCATCATGACCGGCGATAATCGTTATGTCACGCAAAAAGTGGCCCGCGATGTCGGCATCCCATCGGACAGGATAATTGTCTCAAGCGACGTTGATGAGATGGATGGTGCCGCATTGGCGTATCAGGCTGCCAATGGAGCGATATTCGCCCAGGTATCTCCTGAACAGAAGAACCGTGTAATTGCCGCATTGAAGGCTCGCGGATATGTTGTTGGATATCTCGGAGATGGAATAAACGATGCGCCATCAATGCACGCATCCGATATTGCGATTTCAGTTATGAATGGCGTCGATGTTGCTAAGGATACCGCTAATATAATCCTGATGGAAAAAGATCTGAAAGTTCTGCATGATGGCATTATCGAAGGCAGGAGGAGTTTTGCGAATATCATGAAATACATAATCATGGGGACAAGTTCGAATTTTGGAAATATGTTCAGTATGGCTTTAGCATCGCTGTTTTTGAAATTTCTTCCAATGCTTCCGGCGCAGATTTTGTTGAATAATTTCCTCTATGATTTATCCCAAATAAGCATCCCAACAGATAATGTAGAGAAATTTTTGCTGCGACGTCCTAAACGGTGGAACATCAATTTCATCCGTGAATTCATGTTCATAATCGGACCTGTCAGTTCGCTTTACGATTTTGCCACTTTCGCGATTCTGCTTGGATTATTCCATGCGGATGAAAAGTTATTTCACACAGGGTGGTTTGTCGAATCATTGACTACCCAGACGCTTGTAGTGATGATAATACGTACTACGCAGAACCCGTTTAAAGGCAGACCCAGCCCGCAGCTTGTCCTTTCAGTGTTAGGAGTTATCGTAGTGGCATTCATTCTTCCATACATAAAACCCGGAATTATACTTGGATTTGTGCCCATGCCTCCCGCGCTGATAGGGATGATTCTGCTTTTAGCGGTCACATACCTTGGACTGGTTCAAGCGGTTAAATCGTGGTTTTACAGGCGTCACTCGCTTATTTGAAAAAATGGGGACAGTCCACAAGAATTTAGTTTCATAGTTCGCTCCATAAGCTGCATTTTATATATCCTTTACACAGGCGATTTACTTATCAGGCACTGTCCCCATTTTTTCCGTAGAATACAAAAAACCGGGCTTGTAGAGCCCGGCTTGAGACCTCTATTTCCCCTATTGTTTTTTCGCGATCAATACAGGTTCAAATCGACATAATCCGAAACCTCGTGACCCACTGAGTCGAGCACTATGCAGCATGGAGTGTAGGTAATCGGGTCTTCGTAGAAATGGCCTGCGGAAAGACCGGTCATGGGATCGCTGTCATCGCCGAACCACCATGAGACGGTATATGGCGGCGCGCCACCATCTATGACCGCGGTCAGGGTGATTGACGCCGGCGCTTTTGCGGTTGTCCTTGATGCGGTAGCATCAACTTTTAATGGGACAATTTTGAAAACGCCCCATGTTCCGAACTTGTCGGCGGAGAAAATGGCGTGTGTTCCAGTGTCGGTTACCGTAGCAGCTTTGCTATCGGTTGACCATTTCCCACTCGATTCATTGAAATAGAAAACGATGTAGTTCTCGTTAGCGATATACCCACCGTCGAGAGGGAAATAGACAGACATCTCTTTGAGAAGGGCGATATCGGGATCACCTTTGTTTTCGAGTGAGAGCCACCCGATTCTCTCAAAGATGGAACCAGCAAAGGCGCGTTCCGGAAGGTTTGTCGGTTGGACTTTAACCCCAAGCGGAACGGTTTCTCCCTCAGCGATTGCCTCCACCGGCACATCGACTTTAACATCGATGAGCGAGTAATTAAGGCTGGCGCCGGTACTGGTGAAGGAGAGGGTATATTCATTAGTCGGAAGCGGTGCGGTGTCATTACCGTTAGAGCATCCGAAAAGAACCACGATACCGATAATTGATGCAAGTCTAAGGATATTCATGTTCAAGCTCATTCCTTTCATGCCTGAATCCTCCGGGCAATGATATATGTTACTGTCCTCGACCGATGAATCGGTCGTAATAGGACATAATGCGTTTTACATAATTAATATCGGAAAAGGGAGGATTTTATGCACTAAGATTCCGGATGAAGTTAGAAAAAATTCCACTGGGAGCGCTGAACTCCAGTTCGGCATTTTTCCTTTTTGTTAATGCTTTACCGAACTGGAGTTCAGCGCTCCCAGTGGCGCTCCCAATGTTATTTGATAAATTTTTGGATTAATTTGATTTCGCGAACGGAAGCGCCGGTTTGACGGGCTATCTCCTCGGGACTCATTCCCTCCTCGAGCATCATGATTATCCGCTTGTTACGTCTCGCGATTAGCTCTCTTTCCTCGCGGTCGGGGTCGATCGATTTTCCCGATGAGAAAAGCTCTTTATCTATTTTGTCGGGAGTTTTCTGCTGACGCGATTCGGAAACGGGTTGGATATTTTTCATTCGACGTTCGAGTTCCGGCATTTTATCATCGATTTCCTCGAGCAGTTCCTCCATGCGTTTGATACGCCCATCCATGAGACGTTTCGCCGTATTTATGGCTCTGCCGGCTTCATCGAGAGTATCCTCAGTGACGCTGAGGAGGTCGCCGATATTTTTCACCTGGCTGATTTCATCCTTCATGGATTGCACCTGACGCATGAGCGCACGAGTCCCATAGAAGAGGAATCCCGCAAGAGCGAGAAGGATTATCGCGATAATGAGAAGGGTAGTCTCCATAGGCAGGCGATTTCAGGAATTTTCAAATGTCAGATACGCCTCTCGAAAATCGGCTCAGCTTATCGGTTATACTTGCATATAAAGCCAATAATTATATCACAAATATTATTACAAATCTCATCAGGGATTAAATTCGGTGGACCGGTTCGACCTCCATGCCGAAAACAAAGCATCCCTGCGTAATCGCGTCACATTATAAGCTTTAAAGCGATTAAAAATAAAGCTGAATCCCGGGAGCGCGGTCGTCCCGACGGCTCGTTAAAGAAATCACATCAAATGCCGTCGGGACGACCGCGCTCCCAGGAAGGAAATAAAATTTTAAAAGGGGGATAAGTTAATTGGATGTTGTTTCCTTGTTATCCTCGGATATAACCCAGCTTAGGCTATCGCGAATCCACTTGTATGTGAATAAATCATCTTCTTTAAGGACTATCTCTTTTTCGCTCAGCTTGACAACAAGTACCTCGACATGCGTGTTGGGCATTTCACGACGCTGCCCCTCCCGTGCTACGGTTTGCCCTCTTTCTTTGATGTTCAGGAGAGTGACAATCCATTTCATCTCGCCACCCTTGCTCTGATACTGACTGAGTTTGAACGGCTTGACAGATGGCTCGCGATATTCTTTCCATTTGCTTGATGTAGGTGTTCCTCCCGATGATGATGGCATCCCAATATCGGAAGGAGGCTGGATATTCAAATCATCCGGGATTGGCGGGAGATCCCCAATGGGAAGCTCAGGCATGTTCGCTTGTCCACCGGCTTCATCCGGTTTTTTAGTTTCTCCTGTCTCTGATGGTTTATAGCTCGCTCCCAGCTTTGGTTCGATGCCCTCATAGAATTTAGCAAGAGTCGGGAATCGGTCTTTTGTCGATGCTATCAGTGCGAATGACTTAAGTCCCGAATCCCTGTCGCCCCTTAAAGCATCAACATATGCAATCCCGAAAGTCGCGACCTGTTCGAAGTTTTTATCCACCTGCATCGTGCGCGCAAAGTGATCGACGGCAGCGGAATAGCCATTTTTTTCATCGAGATTAAGAGATATGCTTTTCGAATCGAGCGCGATATCGATGTCAAGAATTGAGCTGAGTTCCTCAATCGCGGTTTTCTTTATATCAATATGGAGAGAGCTGTCGGCGAGAATTGAATCGATTGTGTCGATGAATCCGAGGGTGAGTTCGGCACCTGCTAAGTATCCTCCGGAGCTGATTTCCTCGTTAAACAGGCTTTCCGCGGTTTTGTAATCCATCCGGAGAAGTTCGACAAGACCTTCCCTGTAATAGAGGCTTTTCAGGAATGGGGCAACAAGACGAGCCTTGGCGAGTGATTTTCGAGCGCCGCTCAAATCCTTCGCCGCGATTTGCTCCTCGGATTGCCTGACGAGCATCATGCCATCGTTATACGGTTTCAGAAAGAAGAAATAGAATCCGGCAATAAGAATAAAAATAACAATTAAGAAGCCTGCAAAAATGCTGGTTCGGCGTTTTCGTCTTTTAGCGAGAATATGAGTAAGTTCCTCCGTTTTCGATTTCTGTGGTGGCAGTGTGTGCGCGGGAGGTTGTGATTCCGGTTTTGGCGATTTATTTTTTCGAAGCTTGAATTTCATGGTTAATGGCATCTCAAAATTTAACAATAATAGGATACCATAGAGCCATCTTAAGTTTAGAGGTTAGTGTCATAAAAGCAGGGATGCCCACTGGGAGCGCGTGCGTCCCGCTCGCATTATTACTGGGATTTACAAGTATGCGAGC